>Ga0302311_10000112_pt1 | contig 96149 bp, 87 predicted proteins | sample III_Palsa_N1_3_FD_200449 | JGI IMG/M metagenome (GOLD analysis project Ga0302311, IMG submission 200449) | Peat permafrost microbial communities from Stordalen Mire near Abisko, Sweden - III_Palsa_N1_3 | ecosystem: Environmental > Terrestrial > Soil > Palsa > Peat permafrost | place: Sweden...
AGGGGCATCCCAGATGGCCCGCTTCGCGTCGGAATAGGTGGCCCGCTTCACGTCGGCGCGGTGGCCCACTTCAGGTCGGAATACCCGGCCCACTTCGTCGGAATACGCAGGTGGCGTGCATGACAGCCTGATCTGCCGGCCGTCACTGGGGTCGTCGGCAGCCGTCATGACCGCACACCCGCATCTTTTCGAATGTGTTCGGCGAACTCGTCTGCTGAGGGAAGGTCGCGCTGACGCTGGCTACTGGTCCTCATCTCTTGCAAGCCTACGCGCGCGAGCCACTTGCCGAATGGCCCCGTCGCGAGGGGACGTGCACCCCGGCTGATGGCATACTCTACATAGTCGTCATATAGCGCGCGGTATTCGACTGGTTGACCGAAGGTAATCTTGCCTGCTGAGCCGAGCCCACCCGCGCGCCCAATGCCTCGCTCCGCCAGGTCGAGCGCCCATTGGGACGTAAGGGGAAGCGATCGCTCTTGCTGCTCACGCAACGCCTCAGTGGCAGGCACCTCTCGCAGGCTCACACCCGCTAGATCGACGTGCGACAAAACGTGCATGAAGGCTTCGATGCCGCCTGTGTCGGCTTCGTGATACAGCGCCTTAAAATAGACCGCATCGCCTGCTCGACTCGGATTCACTTCGAGCACAAAGTGACGCCGCGCCCCATTGCCCGCAGGCACAACCCATTCGCTGTTTGACGTTGCCATGATGTGCAGAATGTTGGGCACCGAATATATCCCCCCATGCTTGCGCTCGACGGTTATGGTCGGATCGGTGATGATGCTTTTTAGCTTTGCCTCAGAGTCCTTGTTTCCGGCCCAGCCCAACTCGTTCAGCCCCACAAAGCTGATGGTTTCCAGATGCGCGTTGAAACGTCCCAGCAACTGATCGGGCGTATTCATCAACATGGCGTGACGGCCCAATATGGTGGCGAGCCAGTTCATAACTGTGGTTTTTCCGGTGCCTTCGCGGCGGCTGCGCAAAACAACTGCAGACCCCGGTGCTTCCCCAGGGCGCTGAACGAGGTGTGCCATCCACGCGAGCAGGTAACGAAAATGCACCATGTTGCCGTTGCATACGACCCTGAAGAGATGTCGCAGCATGAGCCCGCAGCGCCCCCGCCGGGCTTCGCGATCAAAGCCACGCCATAAATTCAGGATCGCCCCCCCACTTCCGTTTTCGACCGGTAGAGCAGGATCATAGCCGACCTTTGCAAATTCTCGTCGGTTGTCGCTTGCTTCCCAAAACGGGAAAAGTGGTTTCTGTTTGCCTTGATCATCTTTGACACGGCGGTTGGCTAGCATGTCTCGCAATTCGGCACGGGTCCGTGGCTGTTGCCCCCATCAGGGTCACGCAGCACGAAAGTGGATTTACCACCCCAGTCATGCGCGAAGGCCACATACTTGTTCAATTCGGCGACCGCATGAGCGGCGGGCAACGTGTGGGGCATGTGCAAAAGTCCAGTCGAGTTCGACAAGACCACAGACGGCAGCGATCGATTCAATTTCCAAGGTTTGTCATCCCAGCCTCCATCGCGCGCGATCTTGATCAGGGTCCCAACGCTGATGCCGTGATCAGTCCTGCCATAACTCGACCAACGGCGCTCAAAATCAAAAGCGGAACGGTATTTAAGACTTGTCATTGCCCAGGTCTCACACAGACTGCGCGCATAGGGAGCGCCAGACCTGGCACAGGCAGCAACAACCGTTCGCCAGTTTGGATTTGGCGCTGAGTCTTTAGTGTCAGCAAGTGCAATCAGGTCGGGTGTAGCCAGCATTTCGGCCAAGCAGGCATGCATCGCCATGGGCGAAAGGCGATCAAACCAATAATCTGGTGTGCTTTTAAATTCGAGATTGCCAGCGAGCCCAGCCGGCATGGCCGGTGCGCTTTGCTGTTGGTCGTGGACATAGCTGAGCAGACTTTCCCTGAAATATGCATGGCTGCTGGGGGCGGTCATGCTTAATAACCTTACCGGCTTCGGATTTGTTCGATTTTTGCTGTTGTGTGTTTTGGGTATGCGCAAAACGCTGGCAATGTCGGCTGTTCGGCTTCTGTCGATTTTCAGGCCCCACTGGTCGCAGGCGCGCTGGAGCAGTTTGGCTGTATCGCGCCATGCGTCGGGCGATATGTCTGCATCCATGGGCCAATAAACGTGCAGGCCATAGCCGGAATTTATGACGACCGGAGACGGTAAGCCAAGCCAAAAACCGAACTTTTCCAATTCGCGCAACGCTTCAAGGCAATCCACGTAACAGCTGTCGCCTTTGGCCTTAAATTCGTTGGTGTCTATATCGAGCCAAAAGCTCCTCACGGCCAGGACATTACTGCCTTGGCGGTTCGAAGAGTCCGCGTATGAGGCGCAGCCGAAATATACCTCACCGAGCCTGCTTCCGTTCAGCGAGATAGCTTTAGCCGCTGGCATATGATTGTCGGATTGTGCAAAGAAGGTTGGGATAAACGAGCCTGTCTTATGCAGCAGATGCGCAATGCAGCGATAGCCTGTGTCCGGGAGTACCAGGTCAAGGAAATCCTTGATCACAGATGCATCACCGCTCATCGTGCGCGCCTCCCGAACGCCCGCTTGGCGTCGACCCAGGCCTCGACCTCGTGCTCGTCCCAAACGGTAACCCCACGGCTTAGACGGATCGGCTTCGGGAAATCTGGGTCAGTCTTTGCCAGGTTCCAAACGTGCGAACGCGAAGCACCGATCAAAGTGCCAACAGCCCGAACCCTAAGATAGCGCGTTTTGTAGGCATGGTGGTTGGCGTTGAGGGGCATAGTGAGATCTCTCCAATTGAGATCGCTTCGTGCTGCATTGGACGGGCTGCGTAATCTGGGGAATCCTCATTAACGCTTCGGCCGACCGGGTTTTCCTTTGAGCTTAAAATGGCCAACGATGATTTGTCGCATCTGCGATTCGCTCAACTGATGTGACCTGCCACTTTTGAGATTTTTGCGAACCCCGACTCCATTGGCGATCAAATGGCTGATACAATGCGAAATGTTTGCGTTGAAAGTACCCTGCGCTTGGAACCATTTGCGCGCGGCCTCGATAACTTTCGATTTGGTTTCGGCCGCTGCGCGCTGGGCGCCTGGGAAAGCGGTGATCTCAGCCCGCTGGGCTTCGCGCAGCCAACGGCCGCGGGTCACTGCGTTTTGGCACGATCCAGCTTCGCGCACCGCCGCTTCTTTAGCGATCAGCAAATCCCAAGCCTGATCAAAAGTTTGCGGCACGCCTAGACTCCTATCGCGCCCCTACGGAGATGACCTGTGCCCCGTCGCGCAGCCGGTCAAGGTAATCAGACCACCATTGCGCCATTGCCACCCGTTCCTCCCAATGCTGCGCACGGTTGTAAGCAGCCCTGATTTTGTCGCGCTCGCCATGGGCAAGCGCGCGTTCGATCACATCGGGACGCCATTTGCCGGATTGGTTGAGTAACGTGCTCGCCATGGCGCGGAAGCCATGCGCGGTCATATCATCATGGCCATAGCCCAATCTGCGCAGCGCGGCATTCATGGTGTTGTCGCTGATCGGGCGCGAGCCACGCAGGCCAGGAAATACCAACTGGCCGGCACCCGAATGCCTTTCAATGTCTCGCAGGATTGCAAGCGCCTTTCGGCTGAGCGGCACCACATGTTCCTTGCGCATTTTCGTCCGGCTGGCGGGGATTGCCCAAGTCGCGGCGTCGAGATTGACCTCAGACCATTCCGCCTGGCGCAGCTCGCCTGGGCGAGTAAATACATGAGGCGCAAGTCGAAGGGCGTGAAAGGTGGACGGTTGCCCATCATATCCATTGATGGCGCGAAGGAGCGCGCCAACTTCGACCGGGTCAATAATCGCGGCATGATGTTTTACCTTGGGCGAGGTCAGGGCGCCTATCAAATCCGCTGCCACATCGCGCTTTGCCCGAGTAGTCGCGACACCATAGCGGAATACCCGGCTGGCGAACGAGCGGATTTGTCTGGCTGCTTCATGGTTACCCCGAGCCTCAAGCTTTCTGAGTTCGGCCAAGACCTCGTAGGCCTCCACCTCCGCGATGGGGCGCGTGTGCAGCTTCGTAAGGCGGGACAGTTGCCATCGGTCCTTTGCCACGGTTGCCGCCGCCTTACCTTCGCGTTCACGTTTCCTGATCAATTCTTCGGCGACGACAAAGAAGGTGTTGCCCGCGCTGATGGCCGCGACAGCGGCTTCGCGCTTTTTCTCCGCACTGGGGTCTTTGCCGTCGGCAAGCAGCTTGCGCGCGGTATCACGTCCCTCACGTGCCGCTTTCAGGCTGACATCGGGGTACGTTCCGAGCGAGAGTTGCAACTCTCTGCCGCTAAAACGATATTTGAGTCGCCACAGTTTGCCACCTGAGGGGCGGACAATCAGCAACAAGCCCTTTTCATCGTGGAGCTTGTATTGCGTTGGTTTAGGCTTGGCAGTTTTGATCGCAGTATCGGTAAGGGCCATTTGGGGGTCACTCCAAACGAGGGCTTTTCCGAAACCCCCAAGGTGACCCCCGAATCTCACTGGATTAATGTGGATTGGTGCGGACTGGATTGGACGGTTTCAAGCCCATAATACGCAGAATTCCGCCATTTTACTAGACCAATGACGACGATTTAGGACTGAGGAGTGGAGCGGGTGAAGGGAATCGAACCCTCGTATTCAGCTTGGGAAGCTGCTGCTCTACCATTGAGCTACACCCGCGTGGCCGCACTTTTGTGCGGCGAAGAGGCGGCGGTGGTTGGCGCTGCCTTTGGTGGGTTGGCCCCTGCCACAGGTACGGGCGGTTGGTCAACATGCCGATCGTTCCTTCGCGCTTTGGTGGCCGCTTTTTGATCGCGAACATAGCCTGTTTTCGTCGTCCCGGACTTGATCCGGGACCCCGCTTTTCTTTGTTTGCGTGCCTTGGGTCGGGCCTCTGAGGAGAAAGGCAGCGGGGCCCCGGATCAAGTCCGGGGCGACGATATTCTTAGGTTCGCGCTTATGGGCGCTGCCGTCGCCATTGCGTCCCGCCGCAAAGCGGCTGAATGCCTGATGCTTTACGACTGGACGCAAAGGCCAAGCCAGCGCGCAGTGCATGACGGTAACGGGTCCCTAGGGCAATGGCCCTAGGCCGCCGGAGGCCCTTAAAGCCCCTCCCCCCCAACCCATTGCGAATTGGTCAGCGCCCTGGCGAGGGTCCACACTTGCCGCCGGATATCGGGCACGGCGACGATTTCCCACACGGCGCCGCGGGTTACCGGGCCGACGGCGAGGAGTGCGTCCTGGGGTTGGCCGGTGCCGTCGACGAGGTGTCCGGCCTGGTCGACTTCCAGGCCCAGGCGGTGGGGGTCGGGGCGGAGGCGGCCTTGGGCGATCAGCATGGTGAGCAGGGGTTGGGCGCAGCGGGTTACGTCGCTTTCGGGGCCGGTGCAGGTGATTACGCGTTGGGCGAGCAGGGTTTCGCAGTGGTCGCTGCCGCGGGGGCGCCATTCGATCCGGGCGTTGGGGCCTTGTGGGGTTGCGGATACGAGGCGGCCGGCGCGGAAGGTCAGGCGCTGTTCGTTTTGCATGGCGGCGACGCGTTCGGCGACGGGCGGGGCGAGGCGGTGGCGGTGGACATCCCACCATGGGCGGGCGTGGCGCAGGAGGCGCGCCTGGGCGGCGGGGTCGTGCAGGCGCCACAGGCTTTGGGTGTGGGGGCGCAGTTCGTCGATGGCGCTGCGCCAGCCGATTTCGGCGGCGCGGCGGCGGATCTGGCGCAGGAGCGCGGAGCCGCGGGCTTCGGGGCGGGGGCCGGGTTTGACGTGGGGGCCGCTGGGGGTGTGGGCGCGGGGGGCGAGGCCTCGGCGAGAGATTGCGGTGATGCGGCCGCGATAGCCGGCGCGGTCGAGGCTGAGCGCGACATCGACTGCGGTGAGGCCGGTGCCGATCAGGAGGATATGGTCGATACCGTCGAGGTCTTCGGTCGCGGCGGGGTGCCAGGGGTTGGCGAAGGCCATTTGCGAGTCGAGCGCGCGGGTTACGGCCAGGCCGGACGGGTCGAGATTGCCCAGGGCGAGCACGACTGCGCGCGCGGGTATCTGTTCGCCGCTGTCGAGATGGACGATGGCTGGTGTTGCGCCGCCGGGCCAGTCGATGCTGACGGCTTCGTGCTCCTTGATCAGGAACCGGGCAGGCGCGCTGGCGATTGCGGCCATCATCTGTTCGCGCAGGTAGCGGCCATAAGTCGCGCGGGGCACGAACAGATTGGCCTGTTCCTGGCTGTCGAAGCCCATCCAGCGCTGGAAATGGCCGAGGTCGCCGGGATAGGCGCTCATGTTGGAGGCGCGGACGTTGAGGAGGTGTTCGGGGCGCGGCATGCCGAATGCGAGGCCGCGGCCGAGGTGCGCGCGGTCGCGTTCGACCAGCACCACCCGCGCGCCGTGGCGCAACAGGTTCACCGCCAGCAGCGTGCCGGAAAACCCTGCGCCGATGATGACGATGGGCAAGTCGGGATCGGGCAAAGCCATGTGTGCAACCTTGTGTGCGCTATCGGATAAAACTCAACGCAATTAGTAGATAATTGCGCGCCGTGGCAACCGTTCAGTGCGCGTGGCAGAGTGTCTTGACCATTATGGGCATGAGGGGGCACACCGTCGGGCGGAGCAACAAGGGAAGAGGAAACCATGTTCAGTCATATCATGATCGGCACGAACGACATCGACGCCGCAAAGAAGTTCTACGACGCGACATTCGCCGCGATCGGCGGCAATGAAGGCGTGGTCGACCCGTATGGACGGCTCGTCTACCAACACAAGGGTGGCATGCTGCTCGTGACCAAGCCGATCAACGGCGAGCCGGCATGCGGCGCCAATGGCGGCACGATCGGGTTTTCGATGACGCCGGAACAGGCCGATGCGTGGTGGGAAGCTGGCAAGGCCAATGGCGGCACCGCGGTCGAAGATCCGCCAGGGCCGCGCGCCGGCAGCCCGTACTATCTCGCGTATCTGAAAGATCCGTGCGGCAACAAATTGTGTGCGCTGCATTACGCAGGATAGGCCAACAGAATTTGTGATGACAGGCTGATGGGGCAGGGTGCGGGATTGACCGATCGCGCATCCTGTCGCACCGCTGACGGTGAGATTTCAGCTGTCAGGAATTACTATGGAAACCGTTCAGACTTCAAAGGCGCATGGCGGAACGCTCGGCGTCTATCGCCATGCATCGACCGCGACCGGCACCGACATGATCTTTTCGGTCTTCGTGCCAGAGCAGGCGGCGAACGGCGCGAAATTGCCCGTGCTGTATTACCTGTCGGGCCTGACCTGCACGCATGCCAATGTCACCGACAAGGGCGAATATCGCCGCGCCTGCGCGGAACTGGGTGTTATCCTGGTCGCGCCCGACACCTCGCCCCGCGGCGAAGGCGTGGCCGATGACGAAGCCGGTTCGTACGATTTCGGGCTTGGCGCCGGGTTTTATGTCAACGCGACGACGCCCCGGTTTGCGCCGCATTTCCGCATGTGGGATTATATCGCCGACGAACTGCCCGCGTTGATCGCGGCGAATTTCCCGATCGATCCGGCTCGCAGCGGGATCACCGGGCATTCGATGGGCGGCCATGGCGCGCTGACCCTGGGGCTGACGTATCCTGACCGCTTTCGTTCGGTTTCGGCGTTTGCGCCGATCGTTGCGCCGGGGCAGGTGCCCTGGGGCCACAAGGCGCTGGCCGGATACCTGGGCGATGATCGCGCGGCCTGGCGTGCGCACGATGCGGTTGCGCTGATCGAGGATGGCAAGCGGCCGGCGGGCGACATCCTGGTCGACCAGGGCGATGCCGACGGGTTCCTGGTGGAGCAGTTGCGGCCTGAACTTCTGCAGGCGGCGGCGGACAAGGCGGGCATTGCGCTGACATTGCGGATGCAGCCGGGGTATGACCACAGCTACAACTTCATTTCGACGTTTATGGAGGATCACATCCACTGGCACGCCGCGCGGTTGTGATTTTTTTGGGGCGGTGGTTTTCAGCCACCCGCTTTATAACAAGATCCGCTCATCCTGAGCCTGTCGAAGGACGCGCGCAGGTTGAGGGGCTTGGCTGTTGGTTAGCTGACCCAACCCTCGCGCGCATCCTTCGACGGGCTCAGGATGAGCGGGGTTTGGGGGTGGGGGAGAAAGTGTAAGCTGACCAGAATCAGCGAACGTCTTTCGCCACCGCGTCCAGCAACCCGTTGACGAATTTCGCCTCGCGCGCGTCGAAGAACGCGTGGGTTACGTCGAGGTATTCGTTGATCACCGTGCCGACGCCCACGTCGGGGCGGGCCATCAGTTCCCAGGCGCCGGCGCGCAGGATCTGCAGCATGGTCTTGTCGAGGCGCGCGACGGTCCAGCCCGAGGCCAGGCGCGCGGTCAGGACGCCGTCGACTTCGTCCTTGCGTGCGGCGACGCCTTGCACGATCGCGTCGAAGAATGCGACGTCGGCTTCGAGGTATTCGACATCCTCGATTTCCGCGCCCAGGCGGTGACGGTGGAATTCGTCGAGCAGGATGTGCAGCTCGGGGGTTTCCATGTCGAGCTGGTACAGCGCCTGGACGGCGGCAAGGCGCGCGGCCGAGCGGGCTTTGGCTTCGATGCGGCTCATATTCCCAATCTCAATTCTATCGATCGCGCGTGCGCGGTGAGGCCTTCGGCATTGGCCAGTTCGATGGCGGCCGGCCCGACAGCGCGTAACGCGGCATCGCTGACCGCGATGAACGAGGTGCGCTTCATGAAGTCGAGCACCGACAGGCCGGATGAAAACCGGGCGCGGCGTCCAGTGGGCAAGACGTGGTTGGGCCCGGCGACATAGTCCCCGATGGCTTCCGGCGAATTGCGGCCGAGGAACGCCGAACCGGCGTGGCGGATTTTTGCGAACAGCGCTTCGGGATCGTCGGTTGCGATCTCGACGTGTTCGGCGGCGATGCGGTTGGCGAGCGCGGGCGCTTCGTCGAGCGATGCGACGACTATCACCGTGCCATAGCGATCCCAGCTTGCGCGCGCGATCTGCGCTTTGGGCAGCAGCGCGATCTCGGTCTCGATCGCGGCGATCACGGCGTCGGCAAATGCGGCATCGTCGGTGATCAGGATCGATTGCGCGGCCGGATCGTGCTCGGCCTGGCTCAGCAAGTCGGCGGCGATCCATTGCGGGTCGTTCTTCGCGTCGGCGATCACCAGGATTTCCGACGGACCGGCGACCATGTCGATGCCGACCACGCCGTATAGCTGGCGCTTGGCCTCGGCGACCCAGGCGTTGCCCGGGCCAGTGATCACGTCGACCGGGGTGATGCGATCGGTGCCGAACGCCAGCGCGGCGATGGCCTGCGCGCCGCCCATGCGCCAGATTTCATCCACGCCGGCCAGATGCGCGGCGGCGAGCACCAGTGGATTGATTTCGCCGTCCGGGGTTGGCGTGGCGATGACAAGACGTTCGACGCCGGCGACTTTGGCCGGGATTGCGTTCATCAACAGTGATGAAGGATAAGCCGCTCGCCCGCCCGGGACATACAGCCCGGCCGCGTCGACCCCGCGCCAGATCGCGCCGAGGCGCAGGCCCTGGTCGTCGGTATAGTCGCGATTTTCGGGCATTTGCGCGACGTGATAATCCCGGATGCGCTGCGCCGCCAATTCGAGCGCGGCGCGCAGATCGGGGGTCAGCGCATCATACGCCTCGCGGCAAGTCGCGGCATCGATGCGCCAGTCGGCATCGGACTGCGGCGTAAACCGGTCGAATTTCGCGGTGTATTCGGCCAGCGCCACATCGCCGCGCGCGCGCACATCGGCGATGATCGCGGCGACATCGCGCGCGATATCGGCGTCGCTTTCGCGCCGGTCATCGACCATTTCGCCAAATGCCGCGGCAAATGCAGGGTCGGATGAAACGAGCCGCAGCATCAGGCGGCTTTCCCGCGCGCAACCAGTTCGCGAAACGCATCGACCAGCGCACCCAGTCGCGCAGAATCGGTTTTCAACGCCGCGCGGTTGACGATCAGGCGCGCCGAAACCGGCATGATCCGGCTGGTTTCGACCAAGCCGTTGTCTTTCAGCGTGCGGCCCGATGACACCAGGTCGACGATCCGGCTGGCTAGCCCGAGCGTCGGCGCCAGTTCCATCGCGCCGTTCAATTTCACGACTTCGGCCTGCACGCCCATCCGTTCGAAGTGGCGGCGCGTCAGGTTCGGATATTTGGTGGCGACGCGCGCATGGCTTTCGTGCGCGGTGTTTTCGGCAAGGCCCGCAGGTTCGGCAACGCTCAACCGGCAATGGCCGATGTTCAGATCGACCGGCGCGTAGAGATCGGCATAGTCGAATTCGTCGATCACGTCGGACCCGACAATGCCCGCCTGCGCCGCGCCGTGCGCGACGAATGTCGCGACATCGAACGCGCGGACGCGGATCAGGCGGATGTCGGCGCGGTTCGTCGCAAAGCTCAGCGCGCGCGAGCTCTTGTCGAAGAACTCGGCATCGGGCACTACGCCAGCCTGTTCGAGCAAGGGCAAAGCCTCATCGAGGATGCGCCCCTTGGGAATGGCGAAGACGAGTGTCGTGGGAGCTGGGGACGCGGTCATGGCCCACGCGCCCTATGACAAAGGGCCGGAAAGGGCAACCTTGTGGAACTCGCGCAACCGGCAATCGTACCAAACCCAGCCGTGATCCGGTCGATCGACTGGCAGGCGGAATATGCGTTCAAGAACCTGGCACCGATCACCGGCCGCGTGGTGCGCGCGCGAATGGCGTTGCTTGGTGGCACGACCCAGGTCGGTCGGCGGATCGCGGCCTGGCCCGATAGCGCCGGACAGGACGCGCTGCCACTGCGGCTGAACGGCGGGCTGCACATGCTGCATATGACCGGGCGCGACGACCGGCTTGCGCCGATTTTTACGGGTACGATGACCGATCAGGACGCGATCGACCGCGTGATCGCCGATGTCGTCGCCGATCACGATGCGGCGCTGCTGCCCTGGCTCGACGGCCCGCCGCAGACCAATGAAGCCGGCCGCTCGGCCAGCATCATGGCCGCGCTGCTGTGGCTGTCAGGACGGCTGGGCCCGCATTTCGAACTGAACGAGCTGGGCGCAAGCGCGGGCGTCAACACGATGATGGACCGCTTCGCCTTCGACCTGGGCGGCGTCACAACCGGCCCCGCCGATTCGCCGCTGAGCCTGGTGCCCGAATGGAAAGGCCCGCCGCCGCCCGCCAATCCGGTGGTGATCGATGCGATTCGCGGCTGCGATGTCTCCCCGCTCGACCTGACCGACCCCGCGCAGGCGCTCCGCCTGAAAGCCTACGTCTGGCCCGACGCCGCAATCCGCCTCGATCGCCTCGACGCGGCAGTCACGCTGGCCCAGGCCAAGCCACCCCGCGTCGACAAATGCGACGCAGGCGCCTGGATCGCCGCGCGCCTGTCCGCGCCGCAACACGCCGATACCACGCGCGTCGTGTTTCATTCGATTGTTTGGCAATACCTGCCCGAGGCGACGCAAGCCGCGATCACCGCCGAGATCGAGGCGGTCGGCGCCGATGCCACTGCGTCGCGGCGGCTGGCGTGGGTGCGGCTGGAGACCAACCGGACAACATTTCGCCATGAATTGAGCGTGCGGTACTGGCCGGGTGGGGAGGATGAGGTGGTTTTGGGCACTGCGCATGCGCATGGGGCCTGGGTTGAGTGGTTTTAAGGGCCTCCGGCGGCCAAGGGCTATTGCCCTTGGATCCCGTTACCGTCTGCGTTGGTGCCTCTTGGCCTCGTAATATCCTGCCGCTGCGTCGGTAGACATTAAAGCCGCTGCGCGGCGGGACGCACCCGCCTGAATAGCGCGCAAGGAAAAAAGGTAACGGGATCAAAGGGCAATAGCCCTTTGCCGCCGGAGGCCCTCACTTGATCGGCACGCCCAATCTGGCGAACCGTTCCCGCCAGCCCCCATGAAACGACCCCCATTCCCACAGCGCAACCACGAACAGCGCCCCATCGCACAGCACCGCGAACATCGGCGCAGACAAGTGCGCTAGCCACGCCGCGATGATCACCGGGATCAGCAGCAGTTGGCCGATCCCGTGGCTCAGCGGCAGATTGCCGTGCGGGCTGGAGAAGCGTTTGAAAAGTGCCAGCCCGAGCAGGAACCCGACCAGGCCGCCGCCGCCGGCGATGATCAGTGCGGGGCTGGCCACGCTGTCGGGCGCGGCCATGAGCAGGGCATCGGCGACGGCGGTGGCGACCACGCTGGCGACGATCGGGATGTGGAGGTAAGTGTAGGTGTTGCGGGCGACGCGGCCGACTTCGTCGGTGTGGGCGATCTGTTCGGCGCCGCGTTCGGCGCCGACGTCGAAATAGATCCACCACATGAGGACCGATCCGACGAAGCTGGCAACAAACGCGCAAGTGCTGGTCAGCGTTGGCGGCGCACCGGCAAAGGCGGCGCCGGTGACCACGATCCCTTCACCCATGGCGATCAGCACGAATTGCGATGCGCGCTCGGCCATGTGGCTGCCCGAAATTTCCCAGTCGTCGGTGCCCGATTTGCCCAGCCCGGGGACCTGGAAAAACGCAATCGGCCCGGCGTATTCGATCGCCAGCGCGCCGGTCCACAGGGCGACATGCCAGAGCGGATAGGTCGCGAATGCGCCGGCCAGCCACAGCGGGACGGCGGCGGCGAACCACACCACGGCACGGAGCATGTTGCGCGCGCCGCCAGGGCGTTCCTGCGCCATGATCCACACGACGAACAGCGAACGGCCAATCTGGATCGAACAATAGGTCGCGACGAACACCAGCGCGTGATCGGTGCTGTCGAACGCGCGGGGCAGCACTGCGGCGAGCACCAGGCTGGCGAGCATCAAGGCGATGATCATCATGCGCACGCGCACCGTATCGGGATCAGCCCAATTGGTCGCCCACGCGGTAAACATCCACGCCCACCACACCGCCAGGAACAGCAATGCCGCTTCGATTACGCCGAGCAGCCCGAGATGTTCGCGCATGAACAGCGCGATCTGGGTGACTGCGAACACATAGACGAGATCGAAAAACAGCTCGAGATTGCTGACTTCGGCTTGTTCTTCGCCGCGATCGCGCAACAGTCCCCGCGCCATGGCTCTAGCGAGCCCTGATGTGTAGGGCGATCATTCGCCGGGAGCGCGCGCCTTGATCGCCAGCGCGTGGACGCGCTGGCCGGGGATGTCGCCGAGCGCAGCGATCACCATGCGCTGGCGCTGCAGGCGCGATTGGCCGGCAAAGGCGGCGCATTCGATGATCACGCTGAAATGCGATTCGCCGGTGCCGTCGTCGCCCATATGGCCACTGTGGCTGGCGCTGTCGTTGATCACATCGAGATGATCGGGCGTGAACGCGGCGGTGAGCCGTGTGGCGATTTCGTGGGCAAGGGGTCCGGTCATGACCCTTGTATAAAGCCACGCGCAAAAAAATGGGAACCGGTTTTTGTGCACGGGGGCGTTGCGCCGGCGCAAGGCGCGACCCACATCGCGGTTCCCGATCCCCCCGAAAAAATCACGCTTGCCGACGCACATGAAGTGGCGGCATGGGAGCGCGAAATGACTCAAGACCGATTCCATGGCCGGATGAAAGGCACCGGCCGCCTGTGCGATGCGCCGGGCTGCCCCGAACCCGGCGAATTTCGCGCGCCATCCGGACAAGGCTCGGGCTTTGACGGGCCCGGCAGCTATCGCTGGTTCTGCCTCGACCATGTGCGCGCGTTCAACCAGGGCTATGATTTCTTTCGCGGCATGTCGCGCGACGAGATTGAGCGCGCGCAATCGCCGCTGGCGGGATGGGCCAGCGAAACGCGGGCATTCCGGCCGAATGCCGGCATCGATGAAACGCCGCGCTGGGCCGATTTCGCCGACCCGCTCGATGCGATCGCCGCGCGCGCAAGCCAGCGCCGGCAGGACTATCGGCGGGCGCAGGATGCGCAGCGGCTCGGGCTGAACCCGGTCGACCGGCAAGCCTACGATACGCTTGGCCTCGATTTCGAAGACGACCGGCGAGCCTTGCGCGCGCGCTATACCGAACTCGTCCGGCGCTATCACCCCGATCGCAATGGCGGGGATCGGACGCACGAGGACGCGCTGCGCGAGGTCGTCGAGGCCTACCAGCATCTGCGCAAATTGCCGGCGTTTTCCTAGGGAAAAGCAGGCCCCTCTCCTCATACCGGGGGGATCGCGAGGAGAGGGGCGGGCGCGGGGGCTGGAAGATTGCGCCCAATCCGTCACGGCGGATCGAATCCTGTTCCGTGTCGTTCGCTGGCACAACGCTATGGCGCGCGCATTCTTCCCGCCGTGTGTAAAAAATTAATTCGACGTCAGGCGATGCCCGCTTCGACCTCGGCCGCGGGGCGTTTCGCCAGGTGTTCGAGCAGGCCGATGCACACGCCGAACCAGACCAGGCCGAGCACCGTCGCGACGATCACCTGCCGGAAATCCTCGACTTTCTGAAGCGCCGGCGCATTGAACACGGTGATATACAGCATCGTGCTGGCATTACAGACAAGCGGCAGGCGCCCGGCAATGACCACGAACAGCACAACGACCATCAGCGCGAGCGCGACCACGATCACCGCAACACTGCCCATCGCCGCGCCGGTCTGCAGCATATAGCTGAGCCCCGCACCGACCAGTCCGCCGATCACCGTCGGCGCGAGCGCGCGCACATCGGAATGCGCGACCGAAGTCCAATACCACAACAGCAGGAACCCGGCGTAAAGCGGGACAATATGCATGACCAGGCCAATCACGATAAACCCGGCGATCAGCGCAACGCCGACCGTGGTCATGACCAGCGCCGTCATCCACGGGCGGACCGGCGGCGTGCCGGGGATTACCGAAGTATCGATTTGCATGACCTCTCCATCGCTGGCCGGGCGATACATGCCGCCTGGCCTTGCGCGGAAAGTCCGCCGCCACGACGTGCATGTCAATCGATCAGTTAACATTCCCAAACCCGCCGGAATGGCTTAGGGGCCGAGGCCATGTCCAAGACCGAAATCGCGCAGCTCGAACAGTTTCATGCCATGTCCGTTTCGGCGCTGGCGCATCGCCTCGCCACCGAAGGGCGATCGGTGATCCATATGGAATATGGCCAGCCATCGACCGGCGCACCCGCCGCCGCAATCGCCGCCGCGCACGACACGCTCGATACCGACGCGATGGGCTATTGGGAAAGCCAGCCGCTCAAAACCCGCATCGCGCGCCACTACCACGAACGCGACGGCGTCGAGATCGACCCGTCGCAGATCATCCTGACCTGCGGCGCGTCCCCCGCGCTCGTCATGGCGCTGTCGCTGACCGGCTGGCCCGGCGCCCGCGTCGCCTTCGCCCGCCCTGGCTACGTCGCCTATCGCAACAACGCCCGCGCGCTGTTCATGGAACCCGTCGAAGTGCCCTGCGGCGAACAGGCCGGATACCAGATCGATGCCGCCGCCATCGCCGCACTAAATCCAGCGCCGGATATCGTGATCCTGGCGAGCCCCGCCAACCCCACCGGCACCGTCATCGCCGACGACGAACTCACCCGCATCGCCCAGGTCTGCGCCGAGCGCGGCATCGCGATCATCGCCGACGAAATCTACCACGGCATAACCTTCGGCAAAACCGCACGCAGCGTGCTCGCCGCCGCCCCCGACGCCCTGATCGTCAACAGTTTCTCGAAATATTTCAGCATGCCCGGCTGGCGCCTCGGCTGGCTCGTCGTGCCCCCCGCCATGGTCGACCAGGCCCGCGCCCGCATGGGCAACCTGTTCCTCACCCCACCCGTCCTGAGCCAAAAGGCAGGATTGGTGGCGTTCGACTGCACCGCCGAACTCGAAAGCCACGTCGCGACATACGCCCGCAACCACGACCTGCTGCTCGCTGCGTTGCCCGCGCTCGGCCTCAGCCACATCGCGCCACCCGACGGCGCGTTCTACATCTATGCCGACGTGGGCCATCTGACTGACGATAGCCTCGGCTTCGCGATGCGCCTGTTGGAGGATACCGGCGTCGCGATTGCGCCTGGGGTGGATTTCGATCCTGTCGAGGGGAACCGGTTTATCCGGTTCAGCTTTGCGGTGTCGACACCGTTGGTGGTGGAGGCGATTGCGCGGATGGTGCCGTGGTTTGCGGGTAAAGGGCCTCCGGCGGCCTAGGGCCATTGCCCTAGGAACCCGTTATCTTTTTGGTTTGTGTGTCGTTCGGGCTGTTGTGCTTGCCGCGCGGGGGATTTGATGTCTTCCGGCGCGGGGGTGGGATGTGGCTTGGACGGAATGGACTGAAGGGCTGACCTCGCATTATTTCGTCATCCCGGACTTGATCCGGGATCCCACTTTTCTTTGCGGGCGTGCCTCGAATCGGGCCTCCGAACAGAAAGAAAGTGGGGTCCCGGATCAAGTCCGGGACGACGATAATTTTATGTTGGCGCCTCTGGGTTAACACCGTCAGCGCTGGCGCGCCCTAGCCAGACCACATCCCGCCCCCGCGTCGGAAGACACCAAACGGAATGCAACGGCCTGAACGACACACAAAGCAAGACGGTAACGGGTTCCTAGGGCAATGGCCCTAGGCCGCCGGAGGCCCTTAAACGCCCGCCGCAGGCACAAAAAAGGCCGGACAACGCGAACGTTGCCCGGCCCATTTTTGCAAAATCGCGACCTTACAGCGCGATCGCGATCGAGGCGCGGACGCCGTAGGCGACGCCCTTGTCGCTGCCGCGTTCGAAGTCGGTACCGAGGCGCCAGGTGTAGTCCAGGCCGCCTTGCATGATGCTGAGGCCGCCGAGCCATGCGGATGGCAGGTGGCTGCCGCTGACCGAGAAGGTGTCACCGGTTTCGAAGGTTGCGGTGGTGGTGCCGATGTCACCTGCGATCCAGTTGCGACGACCGGCTTCGACTTCGACCGAGAACGGGCGACCTTCGTGGGTGCTGGGTCCGACGCTCCAGGCTGCGGTCAGGGTGGCGGTGGCGGTGGTCTGGCTGGACTTGCGGCTGTCGACGGTCAGCGCGATCGGGGTGTCGCCGCTTTCGATGTACGAGTTTTCGTTCAGGCGGTCGTATTCGATGAAGCCGCGCGGGCGCAGGCTGAAATGTTCGCCCAGGGGTGCGGTATACGATGCGCCGGCGGTTGCGGCGCCGGACCAGCCAGCCCAGTGGCCGGCCGCGTTATAGGCAAAGTTGGTGACGACGACCGCGCTGCTGGTGGTGGTGGAGAACTCACCATTGAACGTGCGGGTCGAATCGAATGCTTCGCGGCCAAGGTTGCCGCCGGCCCACAGGTAGACCGGGCCGGCCGATTTGCGCCAGAACAGGCCGATGTCGACTTCGCTGGCCTTGACGTGCTGGTAAGTGCCGGTTTTTACGCTGCCGGACAGATAGGCGAGCTGGAAGCCGACATTGCCGACGGGCGTGACTTTTTCGAGCCCGGTCGAAATGCCGAAGCCGTTGTCCTTGAAGCCTGCGGTTTCGCCATAGGCACGGGTGCCGCTGAACACGATCGGTTCGAACCAGACGGACGAGTCGCTGATCGAGAACATCGTCGAATCGTTGTCGAAATGCTTGTTGGCGATGCGTGTTGCGCGGCTGACGACGTCGAACGTGCCGCCCGAATAGTCGGGCAGCATTTCGTTGAAGCGGCCACGCAGGTCCGTGGTGTCATAGATCTGCAGCAGCGTGTTCTGGATGTTCGTGTTGGCGCTCGCATCGTTGATGATGGCGTTATAGGCCGACGATTGCGCGCTGGTCAGCCCGAGCTGCGATGCGGTTGCGGGCTTGATATTGACATAGATGTTGTTGGCGTCGGTCGTGAGCGATCCGGTGAACAGGACCGGCAGGTGTAGCGTCAGCGCGCTGGCGCCTATCAGCGTCGTCGCCGATTCGAGCACATCGAACGTACCATTGGTTTTCAACGAATTGAGCGACAGTGACAGTTTCGCTCCGCTGTCAAATGTGGCGGAATTGGCCACCAGCTTTGACGATGTTTCGGTGTTTCCGTCGATATAGACGCGCAAGTTGCCGCTCGCGCCGACGGTCAGGTTATGGATCGTGCTCGTGCCGACCGCGTTCGCGCCAAAGATGCCGCCCTGGACGGAAACGTCGAAATTGCCGCCGTCAGAGATCGCACCGAGGAAGATCGCATTGTTGTTGACGGTCAGCGAACCGGTATCGTTGCTGAGCTCCAGATTGCCGGTGAACTGCGCATAGTCGCCCATCGTGATTTTCTGCGTGCCGCCGGCGCCGAAATTGATGTTGCCGACCCAGCGCGTGGTGTCCGCCATGGAGATGGTGTTGCTGCCGCCGGCGCCGATATAGGTGTTGCCGGTAACCGTGCCGCTGCCGATCGTGATCGTGTTGCTGCCGGTGCCGAGGTAGATATCGCCGGTGATCCCTGCGTATTCGGTCGCGGTATAGGCGTTGTAGCCGGTCGTGGTCTTGTCGGTGGCTTCGGTCGTCGCGTTGGCGACGCTATAGTTCTGGGCCAGTGTGACGCCGGTGGTGTTGGCCGACAGGTTGATCGCCGCAGAGGTGCCATCGGTCGCGCCGGTGACAGTGATATAGCCCTGGTTGGTCAGCTTTGTGACCGTGCCCGACAGATCCTGGATGGCGAACAGGTTGCCCGTTGCTTCCTGGCTGGCGGCGACCTTGATCGTGCCCGAGTTGAAGATCTGCGAAACGTTCGATCCGGCATTGATCAGGACAGCGACCGCCGATGTGTCGACTGTGGTGGCGCTGACCGTGCCATAGACTTCCATGCCGTTGGTCAGCGTGACATTGCCGCCGAGGCCGCCGATGACCACGCCATAGGCGGCGGTGCCGGTGTAATAGGCGGTGCTGGTGATCGAGCCGTCGATGCCCAGCGCAAAGCTGCCGCTGTTGGTATTGGGGTTGAGGCTGCCGTTGTCGGTGGCGGAATTGGCGCCGATGGTGATGTCGGTGGTGCCGCCGATCTGCAGCGCGGCATTGTTGCCATAGGCCGTGATCGACCCGCGGTTGGTATCGGTCGATGTCGATTCGGTCGGCGCGTTGATCAGGATGCCACCGGTGACGTTGCCGTCGATTGCGACGACCGGGGTTGCGGTATTGAGCAGGGCGCGCGACAGGGTCAGCGCGGTGCCGCTGGTGTCGGTATATGTGTAGGAGTTGGTGATCGAGCCATCGATCACGAGGTTGCCGGTGATTGCGCCCGACTGCACATAGCCCTGCGCGCCCGCGCCGGTCACCGTAACGGTGCCGCCGATGGTGACATTGCCGGTGACCGCGTTCAGCTTCACGCCATAGCTGTCGTCGCCCAGTACGCTGATCGCGCCCTGGGTGTTGAGCGAACCGTTCAGCGTGCTGTCGATCTGGATCCCGGCCGAATTTTCGCCATCGACATAAATGCCGCCGGTATTCGAAATCGTCGCGTTGAGCGTGCCGCCCGCTGCGCCATAGATGCCATAGCGACCGCTGACGCCCGAAACCGCGCTTTTGAGCAGGTTGCCGGTATCGATCGACGTCGGGGTAAAGTCTTCGAGCGAATAAATCGTGCCCGCGTTGGTGATCGAGGTGGTCACCCCGGCATTGGCCAGAATGCCGATGCTGCCGTTGACCGCGGCGGTCGCGGTGCCGGCATACAAGTTGCCTGCGGAGTTGATGGTTGCGTTGTTGTTCGAATTGACCGTGATGACCGGGCCGCTGGCGCCGGTCAGGGTGCCGGTTCCGGCAATGGTGACGCTGCCTGCGGTCGATGTCGTATATGTGCCGGTCGTGCCGGTGGATACGGTGGTGTCGGCCAGGGCGGGGGTCGCGGCCAACAGTCCGGCGCAGATGCCGAGGCCGCTAACCTTGAGGGAGTGGGTGGCGAACGAGCGGGGGGCACTCGAAGCCAGGAACTGTGAAATCTTGCGCTGAATCAGCATTCTGTCATCCGGCAATGGGTCGGCAGGGAAAAACCTGTCGGACCGTGGTCTGAATGGCGGTGGGATGTGAAAAACCAGGCCCCCCCGACCGTCGAAATTTTTTGGTGCCCTCATGAATCCTGGCACCTGTGAACTCTTTTCGCCTCAGATTATGGCCGGGTTAAGGCCACGTTCTGAATTCCCGTCTTTTGCGGGTCGAACGGCTAACGTGGATAGTGGGAAAACCATGCAAGGCAAGCGCTCGAAAAACAATCTTGGCTCGGTTCGCCGTAAATTTCCCGTTCATCTGAAACCGGGCAACCCCTGAGCGGGCTGGTTTGGTTGTGTCGGGGGTTGGTGGAGCTAACCTCGTGCGCGATCGATCGGTATGGTTTGACGGATCAGTTTTGTGTGGTCCTGCGGTGTTTCGTGGGTGCAGCCTGAATCGGTGTGATCTGTGATTTTCACGGTCGGAGCCGCGATCGTTAGCCGGCGCCCTATCACAAGCCATGACCCTACCGCCAGCGCGATTGCAGGCGAGCGTGCGGCCTTAGCAGGCGGGGGCGCTGATGGGGCCGCTCTGAACCAGATGGACGATACCGCGCTGGTGGCCCTGGTGGGGGCGGGATCGGTCGCGGCATTCGCGGTGCTGGTCGAGCGGCACAGCACGGCGCTGTATCGCGTTGGCCTGCGCATGCTGAGCGATACGCACGAGGCCGAGGATGTCGTGCAGGATGCATTTGCCCGGTTGTGGCAATATGCGGCGCGCTGGAAACCGAGCGGGGCCGGGCTGATCGGCTGGCTGCACCGTGTCACGATCAACCTGTGTTTTGATCGCAAGCGCCGGTTCCGCGTGATCACGACGGCCGATCTGCCCGATATCGAAGACGAAGCGCCGCTCGCCGACCGGCTGATCGAGGCCGACCAGGCGCGCGATGCTGTGACCGGCGCGCTGAATGCCCTGCCCGAACGCTATCGCGCGGCGCTGGTGCTGTGCTATTTCGAAGGCTATTCCAACGCGGGGGCGGCAGATATGCTTGGATTGAATATCAAGGCGATGGAATCGCTGCTGTTTCGGGCCCGGCGCCAATTGCGCGAGGTTCTGGAACGGCGCGATCTGGCGTGGCGCGATCTGGTCCAGGCGGGGCAAATCGAGCGGAGTCCGGTGCCATGAGTTCCGCGCCCGATTGCGAGCAGGATTGCGCGAGCGCGGTGATGTTTGCGCGGTTTGCCGCGCTGTCGCCGCCGGCTGTGCCGCCCGGGCTGAATGAACGGATCGTTTGCGAAGTACCGCGCCTGGCGCAGATGCCGGCGCCCTATGCGCCGCTGCGCGCCCGGGCTTTGCGTCTGGCCGCCGCGCCGGTGGCTGTTGCCGCCAGTCCGGTCGTGCGCCGCGCCGCTGCCGGGTGGCGGCCGGTTGGGGGCTGGGCGGCGTTGGCGGCCGGATTTGCAGCGCTTGTCTTGATGGTGCCGTCGGCGTTCAAGGCGCATCCGCCCGCGCCGACCGCCCGTGCGTCGCCGCCACGCCAGTTCGCGCGCAATCAGGCCGATGCGGCGCGCCCGGGAGTGCAGCCCTTTTTTGCCGCGCCCGTTTCAGCGGTGAAATTGGCGGCAAACCATCCGGTGCGCGCGCAGGTCGCGCCATCGCCGGTCATACCCGATTCGGATGCAGCGTCCCCGACGGTGGCTATACAACCGGCGCCTGAGCAGGTTGCGTTCGCGGCTCCAGCGCCAGTCGCGTCCTCACGCCCGGTCTATGGTCCGGTGGATACCGAGCCCCGGTCGACAGCGGGAGTGCAGGGCATCGGGCAGGGCGCGACGGCGGGCTTTGCCTTTACCAATTACGATTCGGGCACGCACCAGCACTGATCATTGCCGCTGCCAGATCTGCGACTGGCACAGGAACAGCCCGAACAGGCATCCGGCAACACGCGCGTGATTGTGATCGATCAGCACGATGTGCGAGGCAAAGCGCTTGCCCATATCGGGCACGAACGCTTCGCCGGTCCAGTGGTTGGCGCCGTCGCGCGCGTAGTTTTCGAACAGTTTCGTGCCGATCAAATGGTTGGTGCCGCCCTCCCTGGCATCCTCGATCGCCTCGGGGCTGGCGGTCGCGACCCAGCCGCACAGCTTCGTCCCGCACACGTCGATGCGCATCGTGACCGATCCCGAAGGATTGCGCCATATGCCGGGCAGGGGATCCGCCCCCCAATGGGGATCGGGCGCGGGGCCGACCAGCGCAGCCGCCGCACCGATCGACAGAATGAGGCTCGATAAGGAAAACACCGGGCCTCATACCGCAAATTGTTGGCAAGACTATGGCCCTATGCAGGTTCGCGGGCAGGGGCGCGGATGGACTATTGGTAATGCCAAACCGCTTGCCGCACGGAAACGGCGCGCGCATGGTCAAACCGTTCCTTTCCGCAGTCGTTCGCAACAGAAAGACAAGCACCGTGTCGGCCAGAATCCTGTTGGTTGAAGACGATATTCAGATCGGCGATTACATCGCGCGCGGGCTGAATGAAGAAGGCTTCATCATCGATCGCGCCGACAACGGCCGCGACGGCCTGTTCATGGCAACCGACAGCCAGTTCGACGTGGTCGTGCTCGACCGGATGTTGCCCGCCATGGACGGGTTATCACTACTGAAAGCGATGCGCGCCGCGCAAGTCGATACCCCGGTGCTGATGCTGTCCGCGCTGGGCAGCACCGATGATCGCGTATCCGGGCTGACCGCGGGCGCCGACGATTACCTGGGCAAGCCGTTCTCATTCGCCGAACTGCTCGCGCGGGTCCAGGCGCTCGTCCGCCGCCGCAATGGCACCAGCAAGGCCCAGGACACCACGATCCGCTGCGGCGCGCTCGAACTCGACCGGTTGACTCGCGTCGTGCGCCGGGGCGTGCGCAAGATCGCGCTGCAGCCGCGCGAATTCCGCCTGCTCGAATACCTGATGCTGCACCAGGGCGAAGTCGTCACGCGCACGATGCTGCTCGAGGCCGTGTGGGACTATCATTTCGACCCAGGTACCAATGTGATCGACGTGCATATCAGCCGCCTGCGCCGCAAGATCGACGATGGCGAACAGAGCGTGCTGTTTCACACGGTGCGCGGCGCCGGATACCGCCTGGCGGCCGACTAGCGTTGGCGCGGCCCGCCGTTTCAGGCAACCCGCGCCGCCGCCTGTCGCCGACCATCATGTGGCTCGTCGCGGCGGTGTTCGTGCTGCAATTGCTGTCGAGCGCGGCGGCGATTTTCTTCCTGCGCGGGCAGATGCTCGAAGTCGTGCGCGCCGATCGCATGCGCCAGGTGCTTGACGTGCGCGACGATCTGCTCGCTACGTATCTCCAGGGTGGGCGCCCTTCGCTGGCCCAGATGATCGTCCGCCAGCAAGGCAGCGCCGCCGACCCCACCGTGTTCATCGCGCTGACCGGCGGCCAGACCCCGCTGCTCAGCAACCTCGGCAAAGCCCCCGCGCTCGATATCGCCCCGCGCCCGCGCCCGGTCATGGTCCACCTCGGCTCCGACATTCCCGATATCGAGGGCATGGCGATCGCCGGGCAATTGTCCGATGGCGAACGCCTGATCGTCGGCGTCATGGGCGCAACCGAAAGCCGCTTCAACCTCGCCTTCGCCACCGCCGCAGGCCTGACCATCCTCGTCGCCGTCGCCCTCGCCACCGCCAGCTCGCTGCTGCTCGGCTTCGAAATCAGCCGCCGCACCCACGCCATCGCCGAAACCGCCGCGCAATTCGCCCTGGGCAATTTCGGCGCACGCCTGACCGACACCCGCAGCGGCGACGGCTTCGATCACCTGCGCCTCCAGATGAACCGCATGGCCGAACGCATTGATCGTCTCGTCTCCGAACTCAGCTCGGTCTCCGCCTCGCTCGCCCACGACCTCCGCTCCCCCGTCGCGCGCCTGTCGGCCGCGATCGATACCGCACTCGATAAAGTCGAAGACCCCGCCGCCCTCGAAGCGCTGCAAGCCGCGCGCGAAAACGCCGACGGCCTGCGGCAGATGCTCGACACCGCCCTCGAAATCACCCGCCTCGAAGGCGGCGCCGTCACCGACCGCCGCCTCCCCATCGACCTCGCCCGCGTCGCCGAAGACATGGCCGAACTCTACGAACCCCTCGCCGAACAATCCGGCGTCCTCCTCGCCACCCACCTCAACCCCGTCGTGGTCACCATCGACCGCGAACTCGTCTCCCGCGCAATCGCCAACCTGATCGATAACGCGCTGAAATACGGCGCCCGCCGCGTGGTATTGAGCACGTCGTCCGGCGTTGCGACCGGCCCGATCGGCCCCGCTGGCGCGCAGCCGGCCATGGCAGAAATCGCCGTGCTCGACGACGGCCCGGGGATCGCCGCCGAAGATCGCGATCGCGCGATCGAACGCTTCGTGCGCCTGGATAACGCGCGCACTTTGCCGGGCGGGGGGCTGGGGCTGGCGATGGTCCAGGCGGTGGCGCGGTTGCACGGGGGGGAGCTGGTGCTGTCGGATGGGCCGGGTCGCGGTTTGCTCGCAACGTTGCGCCTGCCGCGTTAGCCTGCGGCTGGTGCTTTAAGAGCCTCCGGCGGCCAAGGGCCAGGGGCCCTTGGATCCCGTTACCATCTTGAACTGTATACCGCCCGGGCATTTGCGTCCCGCCGCGCAGCGGCTGGAATGGCTGCCGCTGCGCGGCGGGACGCAAACGCCAAGTCCGCGCGCGGTGCAAGACGGTAACGGGTTCCTAGGGCAATGGCCCTAGGCCGCCGGAGGCCCTTGGCCATCAAGCCTGCGTATTCACCCGCCCAGTACGCTCAATCTTGCCCCAGCCAATACCCAGCCCAGCAGTCGCCGCGCCCACGGCACGGATGACCACGCCGTACATCAACTGGCGATACACGAACCGCTGCGCCAGCAGCAAAATCGCCGGGTAGTGCTTTTCGCGGACGTCGAGGCGGTAGGCGACCCAGCCGCAGGCGACGTCGATCAGGGTGAAGCCGACCCAGTAGACGCCCATGCGCAGCACATCGGTCTGGGTCTGGGCCCAGCCGTGTTGCCAGGTGCGCACGATGGTGCCGATGATCGAGACGGCGAGGGCCAGGTCGATCAGGGGGGAGATCATGGCGAAGACGATCTGGAACATCCAGGCCTGGGGCATGCCGACAAATGCCAGGCCCGATGGCGAGCGGGTGCGCAGGATCGAGCGGTGCTTCCACAGGCACTGGAGCGTGCCATAGGCCCAGCGGAAGCGTTGTTTGCCCAGCGCGCGCAGGGTTTCGGGGGCTTCGGTCCAGGCGACGGCTTCTTCGTCGTATGCGATTTTCCAGCCGTGGCGCTGGATGGCGATGGTCAGGTCCTGGTCTTCGGCAAGGGTGTCTTCGGGGTATCCGCCGACATCTTCGAGGGCCTTGCGGCGCCAGGCACCGACGGCGCCGGGCACGACCATGATCGCGTCGAAGCGGGTGAGGGCGCGGCGTTCGATGTTTTGCGCGGTGATGTATTCGACGGCTTGCCAGCGGGTGACGATATTGACTTTGTTGCCGACTTTGGCGTTGCCGGCGACAGCGCCGACGTCTTCGCGGACGAACCAGCGGACGAGGCGCGCGATGGTTTCGGGCTCGAACTGGGTATCGGCATCGAGTGCAACGACGATATCGCCTTTGGCTTCGAGCAGCGCGCGGTTGAGTGCGCTGGCCTTGCCGCCGTTGACCATCGTCATCAGGCGAACACGCGGTTCGCCGCCGAACGAGGCGGCGACGATTCCGCTGGTGCGGTCTTTCGATCCGTCGTCGGCGACGATCACTTCGATCTGGTCGTAGTCGCTGGCGAGGATGCGGCGGACGCTGCTTTCGATCACGCGCTCTTCGTTATAGGCGGGGATGATCACCGAGACGAGCGGGCGCAGGACGCCTTCGGGGGCATCCGGAGCTGGCTCGGGCGGCTGCATGTCTTCGTCGTGTTCGGCGAACAGCGCGAGCGCGGTCATGCCGATCGCGCGGATGACGCCGAGCGCGATGGCAAAGAAGAACATCCAGTTCAGGCCGGACAGCAGCGCGGCGAGGGCCACGAAGATGCCGACGTCGATGCGCACGGCGACGAGGTCCCAGCCTTCGACTTTGGGCATGACCTGGTCGCGGTTGAGCCCGGCGAGGGTCGAGACGGGGACGAACGAATAGCCATCGGCGCGCAGCTTGGCGATGATCCGGGGCAGCGCGAGCACGGTCTGGCTGCGGTCGCCGCCGCCATCGTGCATCAGCACGATATTGACGGTGCGATCGGGCGTGGCGTCTTCGACCGCGCTGATCGTGCGGTTGTAGATGTCGTCGGCGGTGCGTTTCTGCCAGTCGCCGGGATCGCCGTGGAGGCCGACGATCGTATAGCCCTGTTGCTGCGCGATCAGCGCAGGCCCGAGTTCGTCGGGCGTGCTTGGCTCGGCATCGCCGAAGTATGGCGCGCGGAACAGGCGGGTCGATCGGCCGGTATAGGCCTCGATCAAACGCTGCGTGGCGTTGAGCTCGAACCGGATGCCGGTGTCGCTCATGTCCGCCATATTGGGGTGGGTATAGCTGTGGTTGCCGATTTCGTTGCCATCGGCGAGCGTGCGCTCGAGGATGGAATGATTGCCCACGCCGTTTTCGCCGATCACGAAAAACGTGCCGGGAACGTGATTCTTTTCGAGCACCGACAGGATCTGCGGGGTGTATTTCGGATCGGGGCCGTCATCGAAAGTCAGCGCGATCTGCTTGCCGTTGGCGCCGGTGCGCCGCACGACAAAGGGCATCGGCAACTGGTCGTAGACTTCGTTGGCGATCAGCGTCGAATGGGCCCCGTATGTCACCGTGCGGCTGCCGGGGGTGGGCACGGCATCGACGCGCAGGATTTCGCCATTGCCTTCGATATCGACGTTGGTCAGTTCGCGCAGCGTGCCCAGGTTGGGGCGCAGGTTTGCAGGTGCATTGACCCCGCCCTGGCGCCAGCTTGCGAGTGCCGGCCAGAACCCGGGATCTTCCGACCCCAGCCGCCACAGCGCGACCGAACCGATTCCGAGCTGGCCAAGCACCTGCATCTGGTTCCAGCTTGTCGCCGCGTCGATCATCCAGATATCGTGGCGCACGCCGGGCGTTGCAGGGTTGGCATCGTCGTCGTCGTTTGCGGCAAAGCCGGTGTTGCCGCTGTTCTTGTCCCACGATGGGCGCGTGCCCGAATCGAGTGCGGACAGCCACGCTTCTTCGACGGTCAGCGCGTCCGCTTCGACTTTGCCGCCGTGTCCGTCACTGTGCCAGTCATAGGCATAGCTGCCCAGCGCGACGATGATCTTGTTGGCGGGGATGCCGCGGACGGCGTCGCTGAGATGGCTGACGAACCAGTTGTTCGACGCGATCGGGCCGGGCGTGCCGGTCATGTAATGTTCGTCATAGGCCATCAGCACGACTTTGTCGGCGACCTGGGCAAATTGCCGCACGTTCCAGGCTTCGTCGTCGATCGGCACGGTGACGCTGACCAGGCGGTGCTTCGGCGCGAGGCGCGCGTGCAGTTCGCCGATGAACTGGCGCAGGATGCCGATGCCGTTGGCCGGCATCGCTTCGAAATCGATCATCACGCCGGCGTCGTTGTTGGCGTCGAGCGCGGCATCGATGCTGCGGATGAGCGAGGCGCGTTGCACCGGATTGTTCAGCGCGTGTGTGGTGGCGACGCCATCGAAGCTGCCGCCACCGATGTTCTGGACCACGTCGATGACCAGCGGCCGGTGGACTGCGCCCGACAGCACGCGGCGCATCGGCGGGTAATCGATCGCGGTAAAATTGCCCTTGGCATCGATCGTCATCGTCGTCGGCGCGATCCAGTCGAGCGTGCCGACCTGGCGCTTCAGGCTTTCCAGTCCGCTGCCGCCGTTGGGGGAATAAAACCCGACGGTCAGGTTCTGCGCCTGCTTGGCGGCGGGGACCGCGGGGCGGCCGAACAGCGACGTCAGGCGCCGCGACAAGCGCCCGACCTGGGTGCGCAAGGGCAGGGGCTGGGGCCGCTCAAAGCCGAGTTTCAGCGGTTGCGAGGCCGGAACCGTGGCCACCGTCGTGGCAAATGCCAGCGCCGTGATGATCAGCAGTGCAATCCCCGCAAAGACAATCCGGCGGGTCCAGCGGCGACGACGGCCGGTGGGGTCGAAGAAAATCGGACGTTGCACTCGGTAACCTCGGAATGGTTCTTGCCAGCTTATGACAGGCCTATAGCACCATCCGGGTGGCGATGGACAGCCGGGACGGAAACGGTTCAGGGGACCGTCATGTCGCGCTTCCAGCCTGTCCGCCCATCGCCATCGCGATGCCTAAGTGTGCGGTCGCGAACAGGGGGTGAGCAGTTCATTACCAATTGGCCATCTGGCGAACAGGCGGTGCCGCTGTTCGAGGATTTCGAACGGTCCCGTGCAAGAGTTTCCAACTGCACATGCGCGCGGTTTGTCGGTATACCATTGCCCATGACCACAAAACGCCAGCCCGTCTTTTTCCTGTCGCACGGCGGCGGCCCCTGGCCGTGGCTCGACGGGGAATTCCGCCGCAGTTTCGATTGGCTGGAGGCGTCGCTGAAGGCGTTGCCGGCGCAATTGCCCGAGCCGCCGCGCGCGGTGCTGGCAGTGTCGGGGCATTGGGAAGAGACGGACTTTACCGTGTCGAGCGCGGCGCAGCCGGGCATGGTCTTCGACTATTCGGGCTTTCCCGAACACACGTATCACATTTCGTATCCTGCCCCGGGTTCACCCGAACTGGCCGCGCAAGTCGTTGCGCTGGGCGCGCAGGCGGGGATTGCGATCGGCACCGATCCGTCGCGCGGGTTCGATCACGGCACATTTTCGATGATGCAGCCGATCTATCCCGATGCGCAGGTCCCGGTGGTCAGCCTGTCGATGCGCCACAGCTATGACCCAGCCGCGCATGTCGCGCTGGGCGCGGCCCTGGCGCCATTGCGCGACCAAGGCGTGGTGATCATCGGTTCGGGGCTGAGCTATCACAACCTGCGGATGTTCGACCCGCGCGCGGCGGTGCCTTCGGCGGCGTTCGACGCGTGGTTGCGCACTACACTGACTGGCGAAGATCCAGCCGTACGGATCGCGGCGCTCGAACGCTGGGAAGCGGCGCCGGCGGCGCGGATCGCGCACCCGCGCGAGGATCACCTGATCCCGCTGATGGTCGCGGTCGGCGCGGCGGGCGGCGATGCGGCGACGTGTATCTATTCGCAGGCCGACTTGCGCGGCGGGATCACCGCGTCGGCGTGGCGCTTTGGCGAGGACACGACGCCGACCGGGTATGACCGGCTGGCAATGGTCGCGGCCTGATTATTCGGGCCAGCGCGCGTATTGCGGCAGACCGTCGGTGATCGCGTAATACGCGCCTTTTTCCCCGACGAACAAATGCCCGGCGGGGTCCAGCCCGGTGCTGTCATCGAGGCTGCCCGCCAGGACGCTGATCGTCTGATCCTCGCTGTTGTTCCACACCATCGGACTTGAACACACCGCGCAAAACCCGTGCGAGGCGCGCGCCGACACCGCCGTCCAGCGCAGTTCGCCGGTCATGGTCACGGCATCGCGCGGGACACTGGTGGTGGCGAGGAAATGGCCGGTCAGGCTGCGGCATTGCCGGCAATGGCAATACCAGATTTCCGCAAACCCGGTCCCGCGATACTTGACCGCGCCGCAATGGCATTGGCCGGTGTAGGTGTGCATGGGTGTCTCCGCGCTAGTTCCAGGTTTCGATGATCTCGCCACTAAAATTCGTGCTGTAAATTCAAAAGCTCGCTCATCCTGAGCTTGTCGAAGGACGCGCGCCACGGTTGATCCGGGCGATCTTGCTACAGCGTTGGGCCAGCGTTAGCGCGCGTCCTTCGACAAGCTCAGGATGAGCGGATCTTGTTAAACAAATGCGCTATATTGCCATCTACCTAGTCGCTGATCGAAGTTAAATCGTCACGCCTTCAACGACAGCCGCTGGCGCACAAGCGTCAGGAACGCGCGAATATTGGGCGTTTCGCGGCGCTCGCTTTGAAACAGCAGCGATACGGGCATGTCGGGCGCGGGCTCTGACGTCATGACCGGGACCAGCGAGCCATCGGCAAAGCGGTCCGCGACCTGGTAGGACAAGGCGCGTACGATCCCCAGGCCGGCGACGGCTGCTGCGATCCCGGCTTCGATCGTGTTGATCGACAATCGTGTCGCCGCGCGGTGCTGGGCCCAGGCTTTGGGCACTTGCCACTCGCCCGAAATGCCGCGCTCGTCGGCGATGTCGATCATCACATGGTCGTGCAGTTCGCTGACGAACGAAGGAGCGCCGTGTGTCTTTACGTAGGCGGGGCTCGCGCAGAACACGCGTTGGATCACGCCGATCTTGACCATGTGCAGCGCGCTGTCGGGCGGGTTGCCGATGCGCACGGCGACGTCGATCTCTTCCTGCGCCATGTTCGTCACCCGGTCGACCAGCAGCAGGCGTACCTGCAGATTGGGATGCAGGCCCAGCAGCTCGATCACGATCGGCAGGATATGCAGGCGGCCGAACATAACCGGAGCGGTTACGGTCAAGGTGCCATGCGGTTCGCGGCTGCCGCCACGCACAGTCTCGAACGCATCGTCGAGTTCGGCGATCGCCACCCGGCAGCGGCGCAGGAATATCGCGCCATCCTCGGTCATGCGCACCGTGCGCGTGGTGCGCACCAATAGCGGCGCCCCCGCAGCGTCTTCGAGACTGGCCACGATCCGCGTCACGGTCGCGGCCGACATGCCCAGCCGGCGGCCGGCCTCGGCAAAGCTGGCATTGTCCGCCACCGCGATAAACGTCCGCAATTCCCGCAACCGGTCCATCTGCAGTCCTCCCGCCGAACGTGATGTCATTATGCGCAGGGATTGCAATGATGAACTTCATTATATCGCAATTATCATTCGTCCAATCCCTTGTAAAACCGGGTCATCGAAGCGCGAAACGGTTCGCGCACCAGCGAAAGATACCCCATGAAACTCTATTATCATCCGATGTCCGGGCATGCACACCGCGCCCATCTGTTCCTGTCGCTCGCACAGGTTCCCCACGATCTGATCGAGATTAACCTTGCCGCCCGCGAACACAAACAGCCGCCATTCCTGGCGCTGAACGCGCTCGGCGAAATTCCGGTGCTGGACGACGACGGTGTGATCATCGCCGATTCCAACGCGATCCTGGTCTATGTGGCGCGCAAGATCGGCCCCTCGCACTGGCTGCCCACCGATATCGTCGAAGAAGCCGAAGTGCAGCGCTGGCTGTCGGTGGCGGCAGGCAAGATCGCTTATGGCGCCTGTGCAGCGCGGCTCGTCACCGTGTTCGGCGCGCCATTCAATGCCGACGAAGTAATTGCCCGGGCCCATGCGACGATCGCGATTGTCGAACAGGCGCTGACGACCCGCAACTGGGTCGCCGGCACCGCGCAGCCCAGCATCGCCGATGTGGCGCTCTACAGCTACATCGAGCGCTCGCCCGAGGGCAATGTCGACCTCGCCGGCTACCCGCTGGTCAACGGCTGGCTCCGCCGCATCGAAGCGCTTCCCAGCTTCGTCCCGTTCAAGCGCACCCGCGCCGGCCTCCAGGCCTGACTACAAATCACAGGAGATCTGTCATGACTTTCAACACCATGCGCCTTGATCATGTCGGCATCCGAGTCACCGACCTGGCGATTGCCGAAGAATTCTACGCCAAACTCGGCTTCGTCCGCGATCCCGCCGAATTCGCCCCCGAAGTCAAAGCCGCCGGCCTGGTGCACCCCACCGGCATGCGCATCCACCTGATTTTCAACGGTGAAGCGGCCAACGACGGCAATGTGCTGCTCGACGTTCCGATCAAGCGCCCGGGCTATACCCATGCCGCATTCGTCGTCGACTCGATGGACGATCTAGTCGCCTGGTTCGACCGCGAGGGCATTACGATCACCGAAGGCCCGATCATGATGGGCCACGGCCGTCGCAGCGGGTGCTTCATCCGCGATCCCGATCTCAACGTTCTGGAATTCAACGAAATTCTTGCTGCATAACGTCAACCACAAACAAAGGAGTACTTACCATGCACATGCTCGACTGGGACACCTATCGCCCACAAGTCATCGCCGGCGTCGGCGATCTCGCCAAACTCACCCCCGACACCGTCAAGGGCTATGCCCAGCTCGGCCAGGCGGGCGCCAGGACCGGCCATCTCGACGCCAAGACCCGCGAACTTATCGCGCTGGCCGTCGCGGTCAGCCTGCGTTGCGACGGCTGTATTGCCATCCACACCGCCGAAGCGCACAAGGCCAATGCAACCCGCGAAGAAATCGCCGAAGCCCTGGGCGTCGCGATCAGTGTCAACGCCGGTGCCGCGCTCGTCTATTCCACTCGCACGATGGACGCATTTGCGGCCGTCACAGAACGCTGAGGGTGTCATGATCGAACAGGCCTTTTACGATCTGTCGGCGGCCCAACCCGCCGCGCGACGGATCGTCGACTTCACCCGGTCCGACGACCGGCAATGGGCAGGCATCATCGAACTGCCGGCACTCGGCCTGTTCGAAACCGATGCCGACGAGCGAACAGACGTGTACGTCCTCCACGGCAACCTGACCAGCACCTCTGGCGAGGCAATCGCATCCGGTGCATTTCTAAGCCTGCGTACCGACAACAAATTCACGGCCGGCGAACACGGCGCAGTCCTGTTCGTCTACCGCGAACCCATCCGCGATCACGCCGATGCAATCCTCGTCGACAGCGACCAACGCCCCTGGCGCGCAGCCCGCGTCGCAGGGATGCGCGTCGCCGACCTGGTCCCGAACGGCTACCAGGTCTCGCTGGTCGAATGGGGCGCCGGCACGCATGTCGGGCGCCACGATCACGGTGCGGGCGAAGAAATTTTCGTGCTCGAAGGCGCACTGGAAAGCCAGGGCGGGACCTATCACGCAGGATCCTGGCTGCGCCTGCACCCCGGCGCGACGCATACGCCCCGCGCCGAAGAATACGCGCTGATCATCCTGCGTAACAGTCATTTGCTGGGGTGATGAAGGGCCTCCGGCGGCCCAGGGCCATTGCCCTGGGGACCCGTTACCGTCCTGAACTGCGCGTTACCTCAAGCATTTGCGCGCCCCCGCGCAGCGGCATCGTCTTCCGACGCAGCGTCGGGATGCTCCGCCGAACGAGCGCACCAACGCAGACGGTAACGGGATGCAAGGGCCCCTGGCCCTTGCCCGCCGGAGGCACCTTAAGCACCCGCCGGCGGCAGCTTCAGATACCCGCTTCCTTGAACACATCCCTGACGATAGTCAGCGCGCTCATCGCCGGCGGCCAACCCGCGTAAAACGCGATTTGCGTCAATGTCTCGGCGATTTCGTCGCGGGTTACGCCATTTTCGATCGCCTTCTTGATATGGAATGGCATCTCGTTGATGCGGTATAGCGCGATCAGGCAGGTGATTGTGACCAGACTGCGGTCGCGGGGGCTCAGCGCAGGATTTTCCCAGACATCGCCGAACAGCACTTTGTCGGTGAGTTCGGCGAGGTGCGGTGCGAGGTCGCCGAAGCGTTCACGGGCGTTAGTCGGTTCGGTGGTCATGTCTTTAGTCCTTTGCAACGGGTCCATAGCCCGGCAGTTTGGTCAGTGTGGCGCGTTTGGCTGCGATATCGGGCTCGTAGACCTGGGCGGTCCAGACGTCGGGGTCGATCGTTTCGAAGCCGACCGAGATCGAATCGAGGCTGCTGCCGAAGATGCGCTGTGTTTCGCGCACGATGGCGTCGGTCAGTTCCTGTTGTTGCGCCGGGGTTTTTCCGGGCCAGGCTTTTATCGCGATATGCGGCATGGGTTCAGTCCTTTGCTAGCGGGGCAAGGTACTGCTCGTCGGTGACTTTTTCCATCCACACGACATTCTTGCCGTCGACCGTGTCCTGGATGGCGATGTGGGTCATGCCTTCGTGTGAGGTGGCGCCGTGCCAGTGTTTGTGGTCGGCGGGGCACCACAGGATGTCGCCGGCATAAAACTCGTATTTGCCGCCACCGTCGATCTGGGTCCAGCCGACGCCTTCGGTCACGATCAGCGTCTGACCTGCGGGATGCGTGTGCCAGTTGCTGCGTGCGCCGGGCTCGAAATGGACGAAGGCGCCGCTGACGCGCGAGGGTTCGGGGCGTGCGAACTGCCCGGTGATCGTGACTTTGCCGGTGAAATACTCGGCCGGTGCGTGGGTGGTTTTGAGCTCGGCTTTGCGGGCGATGTCCATGGTCGTCGGTCTTTCCTGCGCGCCGGGTGATCGGCATAGCAGCAATGTAGGGCATCGGCGTCGGCCGGATTAGCGCCCTCGCGCGCAATGAACTGATGAACAGGGCTCAACAGCGTGATAGGCTGCCGCCATGCCGTTGAGCCGTACCGATCTCGCCGATTTTCTCTATTTCCTCGCGATTGCCAGGCACGGCAATTTCGGGCGCGCGGCGCTGGAGATGGGGGTGACGACGTCTGCGCTCAGCCATGCGATCACCGGGCTGGAAACGCGGCGCGGGGTGCGATTGTTGAACAGAACAACCCGCAGCGTCACGCTGACCGCCGCAGGGGAAGAACTGCGCGCGTCGATCGCGGGGCCATTGGCGGCGGTGGGGGAGGCGGCGGAAAATCTCGACCGGTTTCGCGATGCGCCGACGGGGCGCGTGCGGATCAATGTGCTCGAGGATGCGGTGCCGCTGTTGCTCGACCCGGTCATGCCGGTGTTCGTCGACCGCTATCCCGAAATCGAAGTCGATATCTGCGTCAGCAACCGGTTGATCGACGTGATCGCCGGCGGGTTCGATGCCGGGATCCGCTATGGCGGCACCGTGCCCGAAGACATGATTGCGCAGCGGCTGTCGCCGGATTTGCGCTGGGTTGCTGCCGCATCGCCCGCCTATCTTGCACGGTTCGGCACGCCGCTGATCCCGCACGACTTGCGCGATCATCGCTGCGTGCGGATCCGGCTGGGCAACGATCAGGTCTATGATTGGGAATTCGAACGCGGCGATGAAACGATCGCGGTCGTGATGCCGGGGCCGCTCACCGTCGACAGCAGCCTTCCCGCACTTGCGTTCGGCCTGGGCGGCGTTGGCGTGGTCTATGGCGCGGAACCGATCCTGCGGCCGCATCTGGAGAGCGGTGCGTTGCAGGTCGTGCTGGGTGATTGGGCATCGCTGGGCGAGGGGTTTCACGTGTATTATGCGGGGCGCCGGCAGGTCCCGACTGCCCTGCGCCTGCTGATCGACCTGATCCGCGAAATGCGCCCGCTCAACGCTTGAACGCGAGAACGCCGAAGGAGATCGCGAAGTACAGCGCGCCAAAGGCGGCATAAGGCGCGACATCGGCGACGCTGACGACGGTCGCCGGGTGCGCCGCTTTGATCAGGAAATGCGTGGCTGCCAGGCATGATTGCGCGCCGCTCAGGATCTGGGGCCATTGCGCGGACGCCGTGCGCCAGCGGCGCGCGCCGGTCGAGAGCTGGAGCAGGCCCGACAGTGCTGCCCATACGCCGATGACGGCGATGGCTGCGTGGAAATCGGGGCGCAGTGTGACCATGACCGCAACGGCGACGATCGCGCTGACGACCATGTTCAGCAGTTGCGTGGGATTGGCGCGAAGGCCGCCGCTGCGTGCTGCATCGATGGCGTTGGCGACGCAATCCCAGACTGGATAGGCGACGAGCAGCACCGCGCCGACTGTCGGTTGCGATTTGCCGATCGTGAAGGCGAGCGCGACCCACAGGACGGAGACGAGCGCGCGGATGCCGTAATAGTGCTTGAGCCAGGATGACGAGGGTGTGGCGATTGAAGTCATGACAGTTTCCTTTGGACGGGGACGAGACACAGGTTTCCGCTGCCGGATGCACGGGGCTCCGGGGGTAAAAGGCGGGGGCGGGGAAGGGCGGCGACTACGCGCGCCGCGATGCGTGGTTACAGGCGAAAGCGCCTTGGCAGCAGCCAGCGGGCGGCGGCGGTGACGGCGCCGATCCCGGCGGAATACCAGACGACGATGTATAGCGGGTCGTTCATCGGGCAGCAGGCGGTGAAGATCAGCGCGCCGCACAGCGATGCCGCAAGGCCCGCCGTCAACGCACTCCGTTTCGGCTGGACCGGCGCGGCGCGGCGCATCAGCACCGCCATCAGGGCCATGATCGGCAGCGCCAGCACGACGATCGCCAGCGCGCAAACCATGCCAGACCCCGGCGCCAGGCGATCGATCAGTGCGCGGCTGCTGTCGGCGGCGGGCGTCACGAACGCGCCGCTGACGATCGCCAGGCCAGCGAGGCCCAATGTCAGCGCCAGGCCACGCCGAGGCCGCGTCATCGGTGCAAACGACCGTATCGCGGCGGTGCAACCGACGCCTGCGAGCACTGCGAGGCATCCGATTTTCCACGCCATGAAGGGCGATACGATCACGCGGCCCATGTCCGGCCGCATGCCGTGGGTCATCAGGATCAGCGCCAGTTCGGTCGCGCCCAGCGCGAGCAACGCGCCGGCTTCGCGCCGGACATCGCGCCGCTTCACGGGCGGCAGATCGGCCGAGAGATCGCGGATCAGGGCTTCAGTCGACGTCATCGTCATTCTCTATGAAGGAGGTCAGGCGGGCGAGCCCGCGATGGATGTTCATTTTTACCGCCGACGGCGACAGCCCCGTCTCGCGCGATGCGTCCTCGATGCTGAACCCCTGGACTTTGACCAGCATGATCGCCTGGGCCTGAGCCGGGCGGAGCTGGTCGAGCAGGCTCGCGAGCACCGATGCGCTCGTCACCGCGGCCTCGTGATCGCCGACCGACAGATCGTCGGGCAGTTCCTCGGTCGGGCCCCGGCTGGTGCTGCGCAACTGGTCGACCCATTTGTTCTTGGCGATCGCCGCCAGCCATGGGCCCAGCGGATACTGCGGATCGAATGTGTGACGCCGGCGGTGGATCGCGAGCAGGGTCTCCTGCACCGCATCGTCGACATCGCTCGGTGGCAGGCGGCGCCGGAAATAGCGCTGCAGCCATTCGGACATCTCGTTGAGCAGCCGGCGATACGCGCCGCCATGGCCATCCTGCGCGGCGGCCATCAAGGCGCTCCAGGCGTCGGGGATCTGCGCCCCGCCGTCCGGAGCGCGCGGCGCCGAACGAAGGGATGGGGTCACCAGCCTGGAGAGAGTGTGGAAGCGCATGGTCTCTTATTCGGCGATGAGGCCGGGTCGGTCACCTGTGATGTGAAAAAATATGCGCTGGCGATCGAGTTGCACTTTGTGGCTACCACTTTCGTCGTCCCGGACTTGATCAGGGACCCCGCTGTTCTTTGCGTGGGTGCCTTGAGCGCGGCCTCCGAATAGAAAGGCAGCGGGATCCCGGATCAAGTCCGGGATGACGAGATCCTTATGTTTGCGTTTATGAACGCAGGTCCCTTCTTGGTAAACGGAACATGCTCCGTATATATACGGAATGCGTTCCGGTTGAGTCGTCATAGCGCGATGCGGCGGAACTGCCCAATCCAATGCAGGAGTTCGCCATGCACGATAAACCCACAGCCCTGGTTACCGGCGCCAATCAGGGGATCGGTCTCCAGATCGCCAGGGAGCTTGCTGCCCACGGTTTTACCGTGCTCGTCGGCGCGCGTGATCTGGCGCGTGGTGAAGCGGCCGCGCTCGAAATCGGGGCGCAGGCGCATGCGGTTCAGCTCGATGTGACCGACCTGGCTTCTATCAGCGCGGCGGCGGAGCATATCCGTTCCGCGTTCGGGCGGCTCGACCTGCTTATTCAGAATGCGGCGATCTCGAACACCGGAAAAAAGCCTGGCCAGTCGGTCGAGGACTATGCCCTTACGACCAAAGCGAGCAATGTCTCGCTCGATGAAATGCGCGCTGTTTGGGAAACCAATGTGTTCGGCGTGCTGATGGTCTATCAGGCGATGCTGCCGCTGCTGCGCGCAACGCCCGGCGCGCGCATCGTCAACGTGTCGAGCGGCGTCGGATCGCTGACGCGGAATGCCGATCCGGGCTTCGCCTATCGCGGGATTTTTGGCCCGGTGTACCCGGCGTCGAAGACAGCGCTCAACGCGATCACGCTCGCGATGGCGATCGAGCTCGAGCCCGAGGGCATCAGGGTGAACGCCGTGTCGCCCGGTTTCACGAAGACCAACCTCAATGGCTATGCAGGCCATGAAACCGTTGAGCAGGGCGCCCGCGAAGCCGTGCGCGTCGCGCTGCTCGGTTCGGATGGGCCGAGCGGAACGTTCACCGGCACGGACGGCGCCGTTATCCCCTGGTAACTAGGGGATCAGGCGCTCGTCGCGCAATTGCGCGAACAGGTCGAAAAATGCCTGGTCGGTCGATTGGTATCCGGTGAACCCGAGCCGGCGGCTCTTGCCCATGTCGGTCACCACTTCGATCGGGCGCCCCAGATCGGCATCGGTGTGCCAGGGCGAGGCCAGGCGCGCCAGGTCGGGCTCGACCAGGCCTTCGCGGGTCGCGATCTGGCGCCACAATTCGGCGTCGCCGGCCATCTGCTGTTCGAGCGGGTGACCGGTGCCGCCGAACGGGGCCGGCTCCAACCCGAACCATTGCGCGATCCGGGCCCACATCCATTCCCAGCGGAACACGTCACCGTTCACGATATTGAACGCCTCGTCGTGCGCCGCCTCGGTCTGTGTTGCCCACAGCAGATGCCGGGCCAGTTGGCGCGCGTCGGTCATGTCGGTCAGCCCGTGCCACTGCGCGGCCGAACCGGGGAACGCAAACGGCCGTCCGGTCTCGCGGCAGATCGTGGCATAGACGGCGAGCGTCGTGCCCATGTTCATCGCGTTGCCGACCGCTTTGCCGATCACGGTGTGCGGGCGATGCACGCTCCAGGTAAAGCCGTCGCGCGCCGCCGCGGCGAACAGCTCGTCTTCCTGCGCGTAGTAGAAATTCTCGACGTCGAGCCGGCCCTGCTCCTCGCGGAACGGTGTCTGCGGCAATGTGCCTTTGCCATAGGCCTCGAACGGTCCGAGATAATGCTTCAGCCCGGTCACGAGCGCGACATGGCGTGGGCCCGCAGCCCGGGGCAGGCCGGCGAGCAGGTTGCGGACCATCGCCGCATTGACGCGGATGTTTTCAGCCTCGGTGGCCTGACGCAGCCAGGTGGTGATGAACACCGCCTCGGGGTTAAGGCCCGCCAGCGCGGCTGCGGTGCCCGCAGCGTCCTGCAAATCGGCCGCGACCGGCAGCACGCCGGGCTGATCGACCGGACGCCGGGCAAGGCCATGCACGGTCCAGCCATGCTCCACCAACAGTGCCGCCGCTGCGCTGCCTACGATCCCGCTTGCGCCAACCACCAATGCCGTTCCAGCCACGCCTGATCTCCTTGTTCGTGGCGGGGAGGTAGACATTGCTGCGCGGCATTTCTAGACGGCACCATTTGGGGTCATAGGCACCGAAAGGGGACCAGCATGGAATCGGGAACGCCCGACGAGGAATGGCGCGAGGATTGCGCGCCGCGCCGCGTGCTCGAATTGTTTTCGACCAAATGGACCAGCATGATTCTCCACACGCTGTCCACGCGCCATGGCGGGCGCGCGCGCACTGGCGTGTTGTTGCGCAGCCTGCCGGGCATTTCGAAGAAGATGCTCACGCAGACTTTGCGCGATATGGAAACGTCCGGGATCATCACGCGCCATGTGCTCGGCACGGTGCCGCCCGCAGTGGAATACCAGGTGACCGAGCTTGGGCAGCGGCTGCTGGAACCGATCGAACTGCTGTATGCCTGGGGGCGCGACAATGCCGCCGCGCTCGATCAGCTCGGCGCGCGCGCCAGCTCGCGGCGGCGATGATGTGCGACCGGGCTCAGGACAGCCCGACGGTTGGCAGGTTGCGCTCGATGCCGAGGCGTTCGAATACACCGCTGCCGGCGGTCGCAATGCGTGCATGGCTGCGCATCACCCGCTCTGCCGTTTCCTGATCGCCGGTTAAAATTGCGTCGAGCACGATCCGGTGCTGGTTGTGTGCGGTCTGCAGGTGGACGAATTCCGCCGCCTGGTCGTCCCAATCGAGCGCGAGCGCGGCCGCCGAGGCAAAGGGCAGGTGGTTGTTGCGGCTCAGCGCGTTCTGGATGGCCTGGTTGCCGCTGGCGCCGACCAGCAGGTCGTGAAACCGGACGTTGTAATCGTGGAACCGCTCGAGGTCGCCGTCGACCAGATGGCCCTTGGCGAACAGCGTATCGCCCACTTCGATACATCGCCGGAACGCCGACTTGAGCGCGCGATCCAGGACGCGCGATGCGGCCTGCCGGGCGGCGAGCCCTTCGAGAGCGCCGCGCACTTCGATGGCGCCATCGATCTGCGCGGCGGTCGGGCCGCGCGCGGCGTAGCCACGGGCGCCGAGTTTTGCGACCAGCCCTTCCTGCTCCAGCGCGCGCAACGCAGTGCGGACCGGCATCCGCGAGACGCCGAGCGCTTCCGCGGTGGGAATTTCGGCAATGCGCTCGCCGTCCTTCAGCTCACCCGAAGCGATCATTTTCCGCAGCGCAACGATCACTTTCTGTCCGGGCTTCATCGCGCTCTCCTCACCTGCGCTCTAGCGCCTGGCGCGTACATTTGTCTTGCGTGACGACATAAAAAATACTCTATTGGATCCAATAGAGCGAGTCGTGATGGCCGCCGTTTGGAGAGTTGACGTCCATGGTGGAAAATCCCGCGCCTGCGACCTGGCCCAAAAATGCCTGGTATGTGGCGGCCATGCCCGACGAAATTCTGGACAAGCCGCTCGGTCGCCAGATCTGCGGCGAGCGGATGGTTTTCTTTCGGACGGCGGATGGCAGGGTTTCTGCGCTCGACGATTTCTGCCCCCACAGAGGTGCGGCGCTGTCGCTCGGCTTCGTGCGCGATGACACGCTGGTGTGCGGGTATCATGGCCTGGCGATGGGTTGTAATGGCCGGACCGCCGGCATGCCCGGGCAGAAAGTCGGCGGCTTTCCGCCGATCCGTACGTATCCGGTGATCGAACGCTATGGCTTTGTCTGGGTGTGGCCCGGCGAGGCGGCGCTGGCCGACGCGGGCAAGCTGCATCATCTCGCCTGGGCGGAAAGCGCGCAGTGGCGCTATGGCGGCGGGCGGTTTCATATCGATTGCGATTATCGCCTGATGGTCGACAACCTGATGGACCTGACGCACGAAACATATGTGCACGCGTCGAGCATTGGCCAGAAGGAAATCGACGAGGCGCCGGTCAAAACGCGGGTCGAAGGCGACGAAATCGTCACCAGCCGTTTCATGGATGCGGTCCATGCGCCGCCGTTCTGGCGCATGGGGCTGCGCGGCGCCGGCCTGCCCGAAGACCAGTTGGTCGACCGGTGGCAGGTCTGCCGGTTTTCGCTGCCGAGCCATGTCATGATCGAAGTCGGCGTCGCGCTCGAGGGCAAGGGCGGCTACGACGCGGAAGACCGGTTCAAGGCATCGAGCATTGTCGTCGATTTCATCACGCCCGAAACCGAAACCTCGCACTGGTATTTCTGGGGCATGGCGCGCTCGTTCGCGGTCGACGATCAGGGGGTGACCGATTCGATCCGCGAGGGCCAGCGCAAGATCTTCAGCGAGGACCTGGAGGTTCTGGAGCAGCAACAGGCCAATCTGTTGCGCTATCCCGACCGCAAGCTGCTGAAGCTGAACATCGATGCCGGCGGGGTTCGGTCGCGCATGATCATCGACAAGGCGATCGATGCCGAGCGTGGTGTCACGACGGAAATGGCGCACGCGCAGGCCGTCTGAAGACCGCTGCATTTTACGCAAATTGTCATATGAGTGCCATAGGGAACGCCGGTCGTGTTTCCCGGGGGCCAGTTGTGACATCGAACCAGCTTTTCGAAATGCACGATCTCGCGCCGGATGATGCGCCGCGCCGCTTCGCCATGACCGAATGGCTGAGCCGCCTGCCGTCGGGCCTGTTCGGCATCTATGCGGGCACGGTGGCGTTCGGCGTGTATTTTGCGATGTATGCGTTTCGCAAACCCTTTGCCGCGGCCGCGTTCGATCACCTTTCGGTGCTGGGCGTCGATTACAAGATCGTGCTCGTTATCGCCCAGGTCGTTGGCTACGCGCTCGCCAAGTTGATCGGGGTCAAGGTGATTGCCGAATTGCCGACGAACCGCCGGGTGATCGGCATTCTGGCGCAGATCGCGCTGGCCGAGGCGGCGCTGGTGCTGTTTGGCCTGATCCCGGCGCCGTGGAATGCGGCCTGCCTGTTTGTCGATGGCCTGGCGCTCGGCATGATCTGGGGCATGGTGTTCGGCTTTGTCGAAGGGCGGCGCCAGTCCGAGCTGATCGCGGCGATTTTGTGCGCGAGTTTCATCCTGTCGTCGGGCGTGGTGAAAGCGGTCGGCGCTTCGATCCTGCTGCACGGGGTCAGCCCGTTCTGGATGCCCGCGGTGACCGGTGCGCTGTTTGTGCCGATGCTGCTGGTGTGTGTCGCGGGTCTGGCCGTGCTGCCCGATCCGACGCCGGGCGATATCGCCGAGCGCGTGCGGCGCGTGCCGATCGACGCCGCCGCCAGGGGCGCGCTGCTGCGGCGCTATGCGGCGGGGCTGGCTGGCCTGATCGTGCTCTATATTATGCTGACCGCGCTGCGCGATTTTCGCGACAATTTTTCGGCCGAAATCTGGCAGGACGCAGGGCTGGGCGGACAGCCGGCGATCTTCGCCTGGACCGAAGTCCCAACCAGTTGCGTGGTGCTGGCGGCACTGGCCGGGCTGATGGTGTTTCGCGGCAATCGCGCGGCGTTGACTGCCAATTTTGTGCTGATGGCGCTGGGGCTGGTGATCGTGGGCGGCGCGACGCTGGCGTTCACGCTGCATGCGCTGGGGCCGATCGCGTGGATGCTGTTGCTCGGCATGGGCTTGTATCTCAGTTATACGCCGTTCAACGGCATCCTGTTCGACCGGCTGATCGCCAGCGGTGGCACGCCGGGCAATGCCGGCTTTTTCATCTATGTCGCCGATGCGTTCGGCTATGGCGGCACGGTGCTACTGCTGTGCGCGCGCGATTTCTTCGCCTTGCGGCTGGCGTGGACGCAGTTTCTGGTCGAGGTCAGTCTGGTGGCGAGCGGGTTGGGGCTGGTGTTGCTCGGCTTATCCTGGGTCTATTTTCATCGGAAGCTGGCCGCATGATCGTGCTGATCGATTTCGATGCACAAGGCGCGAATTTCCGCGATGCGACGGGCCGCGCGCATCGGCTGGTGCTGCCCGATCTGCTGGCGCTGGCGCGCGAGGGGCGCGATGTGAAATCGCGTCAGCGCGCGCCGGGGTTTTTGCGTTCGCGTGGGGACCTTGTGACCTGCGAAGCCTGCGATGCGGGCTGGCAACTTGGATTTGCCGATGGTTCGGCGATCACCGTTTTTGCGATAGATCTGGCGGATATGATGCAGCCGTTTGCGCCAGCTGTCGCCGCACAGGTGTGGCGCGGCGACGATGCGGCGCCCGCGGCGCACGACTACGGCGCGGTCATGGCGGGCGGCGCGGCGCGGCTTGCTTGTCTGCGGCAAGTGCTTTCGCACGGGTTTTCCCGGCTGACAGGCGTGCCCGCACTGCCCGGTACAGTCGCGGCGTTCCTCGAAAGTTTCGGGCCCGTGCGCGAAACCAATTACGGCCGCCTGTTCGATGTGGTGGTGCGTCCCGATCCCGCCAATCTTGCCGATAGCGCGCTCGCGCTGCCGCCACATACCGACAATCCCTACCGCGGGACGCCGCCCGATCTTCAGGCTTTGCACGCGCTGTCCGCCGCGCCCGATGGCGGTGAAACGTGGCTGGTCGACGGGCTGGCGGTGGTCGATCATCTGCGCGCCGTGGCGCCCGAGGCGCTGGCCTTACTGGCTTCGGTGCCGGTACGTTTTGCGTGGCAGGATGCGACCTGGCGGCTGAGCACTTGCGAGCCGGTGATCGCGCTTGCGCCCGATGGCGCGCTGGTGCGGCTGCGCGTCAATTCCCGGTCGTTCGACCGCCCGGTCGAGCCCGATCCGGCACGGCGCGCTGCGTGGTGGCAGGCCTGGGAATTGCTGGAGACGTGCCTTGCGGATCCGCATTTTGCCCTGGGCTTCACGCTGGCCGGCGGCGAGATGGTGCTGATGGACAACGCCCGCGTGCTGCATGGGCGCAAGGCGTTTGCCGGCGTTCCCGGGGAGCGGCATCTGCAGGGCGCTTATGCCGATATCGACGGCCTGCGGTCCGAAGTGCTGCGCATGGCCGAAACACGCGCGGATGCGGTGGTCGAGGCGCTGGGCGATCTGTTCCTCGCGCCCGATCTGGACGGGCACTATGGCGAGGACCTGAGCATTCGCGACCATATGCTGCAATCGGCCGGCCTCGCCGCAGAGCGTGGCCTGGGCGAGGGCGCGGTTGCCGCTGCGCTGCTGCACGACATCGGCTGGTCGCCGCAAGTTGGCGGGGCTGGGATATCGCACGAATTGGCCGCCGCCGATCATCTTGCGCCGATCTTTGGCGAGGCAGTCGCCGCACCAGTGCGTTGGCACGTCGCGGCCAAACGCTACCTAGTGACGCGACGCCCGGCCTATCGCGATTGTCTTTCGCAGGCCTCGCTCGAAACCTTGCGCCAGCAGGGCGGCCCGATGGACGCAGCGGAATGTGCCGCGTTCGAAGCGATTCCCGATCACCAGACGTATGTCGCGATCCGCGAAATCGACGACGCCGGCAAGGCGCCGATCGCGCCTGTGCAACCGTGGGCTGAATATACCGCTCTGCTGCGCAAACTTGCTTTGGCGCATGCACTCGCCGGCTAGGGTCGTCTTGCGCCGGTCCGGTCGGCGCTTATATCGCCTTGATGACAAAGGATGAACAGATGGACGCGCTCGCAAAAGGCAACACTGCGGTAATCACCGGCGCGGCTGGCGGCATTGGCCTGGCGGTCGCGAAGGTGCTGGCTGGCAAAGGTTTGAAAGTGGTCCTGGTCGATCGCGCGGACGCGGTCCTGGAGCGCGCGGCTGAACTTGGCGGTACCGGATATGTCGTCGACGTCAGCGATCGTGCGGCGGTCGAGGCGCTGGCGCGCGATGTCCACGCAGCATTCGGGCCGGTGTCGTTCCTGATGAACAATGCCGCGATTTCGGGCGGCGCCGACGCGCTGTCCGGTCCCGCATTGTGGGACCAGGTGATCGGAGTCAATCTGATGGGCGTGCTCCACGGTGTGCAGGCGTTTGTGCCGGCAATGGTCAAAAGCGGCCGGCCGGGCGTGATCGTCAACACCGGTTCCAAACAGGGCATTACCCAGCCGCCGGGCAACACCGCCTACAATGTCGCCAAGTCCGGCGTAAAAGCGTTGACCGAAGGGCTGGCGCATACGCTGCGCGAACAGACCGACGATCGGGTGTCTGCCCACCTGCTGATCCCGGGCTTTACCTTCACCGGCATGACGCGCAGCGGCGGAGAGAAACCGGCCGCCGCCTGGACTGCAGAGCAGGTGGCCGAATTCCTGTTCGAGCGCTTGGCCGAAAACGATTTCTACATCCTCTGCCCCGACAACGACGTCGATCGCGCGACGGACGAGAAACGGATGGCCTGGACGATGGGCGATGTGATCGAAAACCGCCCTGCGCTGTCGCGCTGGCATCCCGATTACAAGGACGCCTTCGCGAAATTCATGGAAGAATGACGCGCCGATGAGCGCGAAGTCAGACTGATCGTCAAAAAGGCAACGTCATCCCCGACTTGATCCCATAGGCACTAAGTTAAACCAAAATCCCCAAATTCCGCTCGTGCTGAGCTTGTCGAAGCATGCGCGCGACGCCAGTTCTGGGCGCCCCGGTCCAGGCATTGGGCTGGCCTCAGCGCGCATCCTTCGACGGGCTCAGGATGAGCGGGGATGGGAATGTGAGGCATTGCGACGATAACTTAGCGCCTATGGGACTTGATCAGGGATACATCAGGCCTTTCGCGAAGTGCGGGCGCGGAGTGGCTGGCGGGTCCGTTGGCGCGACAACGGTCGAACGTCGCCAAGGGGCACGATGGATGCCGGATCAAGTCCGGCATGACGAATCTTATGGATTGGCGCGAGTTTTCCGGAGGGCCAAGGGCCCTTTGACCCGTTACTGTCTTGGACTGCGCGCAGTTCAGGCAGTCGCGTCCCGCCGCGCAGCGGCCTGATCGTGACTCGGCGCAGCGGCAGGATGCACCGCCAAACAAACACACCAAGGCCGACGGTAACGGGATGCAAGGGCAATGGCCCTTGCCCGCCGGAGGCCCTTAAGCGCCCGCCGGAGGCCCTTAAGCGCCCGCCGGAGGCCCTTAAGCGCGCGTCACTCCCACTCAATCGTACCCGGCGGCTTCGACGTAAAGTCATACACCACGCGGTTGATGCCTTTGACTTCATTGACGATGCGCGTGGCGACCCGCGACAGAAAACCTGCGTCGAACGGATAGATGTCAGCGGTCATGCCGTCGGTCGAGGTAACTGCGCGGAGGGCGCAGACGAAGTCATACGTGCGGAAATCGCCCATCACGCCGACGGTGCGCACTGGCAGCAGCACGGCGAATGCCTGCCAGATCGCGTCGTAGAGGCCAGCCTTGCGGATTTCGTCGAGGTAGACCGCGTCGGCTTTGCGCAGGATGTCGCAGCGTTCGCGGGTGACTTCGCCGGGCATGCGGATTGCGAGGCCGGGCCCTGGGAAGGGGTGACGGCCCACGAAGATATCGGGCAGGCCGAGTTCGCGGCCGAGCGCGCGGACTTCGTCCTTGAACAATTCGCGTAGGGGTTCGACCAGTTGCATGTTCATGCGTTCGGGCAGGCCGCCGACATTGTGGTGGCTCTTGATCGTCACTGAAGGCCCGCCGGTGAACGACACGCTTTCGATCACATCGGGGTAGAGCGTACCTTGCGCCAGGAAATCGGCGCCGCCGACCTGGCGGGCTTCTTCCTCGAACACATCGATGAACGATTTGCCGATGAATTTGCGCTTTGCTTCGGGGTCGGTGACGCCGGCCAGTCCGTTCAGGAACAGCGTGGAGGCGTCGCGGTGGACCAGCGGGATGTTGTAATGGTTGCGGAACAGGCTGACGACCTGTTCGGATTCGCCCAGGCGCATCAGGCCATGGTCGACGAACACGCAGGTTAGCTGGCTGCCGATCGCTTCGTGGATCAGGACGGCGGCCACGGCCGAATCGACGCCGCCCGACAGGCCGCAGATGACTTTGCCATCGCCGACTTGCGCGCGGATTTCGGCGATTTTGGTCTTGCGGAATTCGGCCATCGTCCAATCGCCGCGGCAGCCGCAGACGTGACGCACGAAATTTGCGATCAGGCGGCCGCCATCGGGGGTGTGGACGACTTCGGGATGGAACTGCGTGCCGTAGTATTTGCGCGAATCATCGGCGATCACGGCGAACGGCGCGCCGTCGGACACTGCGACGATGCGGAAACCGGGGGCGAATGTGGTGACTTTGTCGCCGTGGCTCATCCACACCTGGTGGCGTTCGCCGACCTGCCACAGCCCGTCGAACAGGACGCAGGGCTCGGTCACGGTCAGGAACGCGCGGCCGAATTCGCCCGAATCGCCGGGTTCGACTTTGCCGCCGAGCTGTTCGGACATGACCTGTTGGCCATAACAGATGCCCAGGATCGGCAATCCGCTGTCGAACAGCACTTGCGGTGCGCGCGGCGAGCCGTCTTCGGGGACGCTGGCGGGGGAGCCCGACAGGATGATGCCCTTTGGCTTCATGCGGTGGAATGCCGCCTCGGCCTGCGTATAGGGCGCGATTTCGGAATAGACGCCCGATTCGCGTACGCGGCGCGCGATCAACTGCGTCACCTGGCTGCCGAAATCGACGATCAGGATGGATTCGCCGGAATGACCGGGCGAATTCGCGGGGTTCGAAGCCTGTGTGTTCATGGCCGGCGGATAGAGAAATGGGCCCAAACTGTCCAGCCTTGGCGGGCCGCGAAAGGCAGTTGCACGAAACGCAATCGTTTCGGCTGTAACAACAATTGTCATATACGCCAAAAGGCGTATTGGCGGCCTCGTTCAGACGCTCCTGCACTACACCCTGCCGGCGCTGTTGAACATGGGAGAGGCCTGGAAGTGCACCACCATTAGGAGCACACCATGCGCAGCATTACCACAATCGTGCTGCCGTTGATTCTCGCCGCTGGTATCAGTGGCCTGATCTTTACCGCTACGCTCGTCTAATTGCACTGGCCAGGATTCTGGCCAGAGGCAGAGGAAAACGCGTGGATGGTACGGCAATCGATCATTCAGCACAGCGGCTGATCCTGACGGATCGGCCGTTTTGCATTTTGGGGCCAGGCGCACGATAATGCGCCGCGTGAACCCACCAATTACCCGCTTTGCCCCCAGTCCCAATGGACCGCTGCACCTGGGCCATGCCTATGCGGCGATCGTCGCGCATGATCGCGCGCGCGATTCGGACGGCGAATTCCTGTTGCGGATCGAGGATATCGATGGCGCGCGGAGCCGGCCCGAACTGACCGATGAATTTCGCGAAGACCTTGCATGGCTGGGGCTGACCTGGCGCGAAGTCGTGCCGCAATCGCAGCGCATACCCAATTATCGCGCCGCCTTCGACCAGTTGCAGGCGATGCGTCTCGTGTATCCATGCCGCTGTACACGCGCCGACATTGCGCGCGCGGCCACGCAGATCGGCCCCGATGGCCCGATCTATCCCGGCACATGCCGCCTCACGCCGGTCGCACCCGGCCCCGACGTCGTGTGGCGAATCGATATGGCAGCCGCCATGGCGCGCGCGGGCGAATTGACTTGGGTCGACGAACGGCGCGGGCTCCAGTTCGCGCGGCCAGACCTGCTCGGCGATGTCGTGCTATGGCGAAAGGATGCGCCGGCGAGCTATCACCTGGCCGCGACCGTCGACGACGCGGCCGATGGCGTCAGTGTGGTAACGCGCGGCGCCGACCTGTTTGCCGCGACGCATGTTCACCGCTTGTTGCAGGCGCTGCTCGGCCTGCCCGAGCCAGTGTGGCATCATCATCCGGTGCTGGTCGAGGCCGATGGACGCAAGCTGGCCAAGCGGCGCGGGGCGCCCGCGCTGGCCGATCGGCGCCGCGCCGGGGCGTCGGGTCTGGAGCTCGCGGCGGCCTTGCGCGCGGCCCACTTTGACACTGGTATTTGCCTGTCCGAAACCCTAGATATAGCCCCATGATCTTCGTTCTCATCCCCGTCCTGCTCGTCCTCATGGGCCTCGTCGTCTGGTCTCTGGTCCGGGGGATCGCCGCATTTCTCAACACCACGCGCGCCGGGCTGGAACGCGGCGACGAGGGGATCAAGGAAATGCAGGAACTGCAGAACAAGATGATGTTCAACCGCATCAAGTACCAGGGGCTGGCGGTCGTCGTGGTCGCGATCCTGCTGGCCATCGGCGGCGGGCACAAGTAACCGCAACAGGCGTGGTCAAACTCAACAAGATTTATACGCGCACCGGCGATGACGGCACGACCGGGCTGGTCGATGGATCGCGCCGCGCGAAACACGATGCGCGCATGGTCGCGATCGGCGATGTCGACGAATTGAACAGCGCGCTGGGCCTGGCCGTCATGGCATTGGCGCCGGAAATGGCGGACGAAATCCTGCGTATTCAGAACGACCTGTTCGACCTGGGCGCGGATCTGGCCACGCCGCTGGGCGCATTCGACACGCCGGACTTTGCGCCTTCGGAAATGGTCCTGCGGATCGTGCAAAGCCAGGTCGACTGGCTGGAACACGCGATCGACCGTCATAACGAGGCCTTGCCGCCGCTGCGCAGTTTCATTCTGCCCGGCGGTAGCGAGGCGGCGGCGCGGGTGCATCTGGCGCGTGCGATCGCGCGGCGTGCAGAGCGCGGCGTTACCGCCTTGGCAGTGGCCGAACCGGTCAACCCTGCAGCGCTAGGCTATATCAACCGGCTGTCGGATTACCTGTTCGTGCTGGCGCGCGCGATCAATGCCGGCGCCGATCCGCTCTGGGTGCCGGGCGCCTCGCGCAAGTAACCGCGCGCGCTTAAAAAGATCCGCGACAGACCATGACGCCGCGCCGCCTTTCGGGCAAAGGCGGCGCAGGTTTGTTGAAGGATGTGGTCTATGAAAATGGTTGGCGTGATCGGCGCGGGTCAAATGGGCGCGGGCATTGCGCAAGTCTCGGCGCAGGCTGGTCTTGGCGTATTCCTGTGCGACGTGGATCTGGCCCTGGCTGAAAAGGCCAAAGCAAAGATCGCCAAGAGTTTCGCGCGGCTGGTCGAGAAGGAAAAAATCACCGCTGCCGCGGCCGACAGCGCGATCGCGCTGATTCGCCCCGTCGCCGATTACGCGCCGATGGCCGAGGCCGACCTGATCATCGAGGCAGCGACCGAGCGCGAAGAAATCAAGGCGCGCATTTTCGCGGCGGTCGACAAAGTTCTCGGGCCGCAGGCGATCCTCGCGTCGAACACCAGCTCGATCCCGATCACGCGCATGGCCGCGACCACGTCCGATCCGGCGCGGTTCGTCGGGGTGCATTTCTTCAACCCGGTGCCGGTGATGAACCTGGTCGAGCTGATCCCGGGCCTCGCCACATCGGCCGCCACGATCGAAACCGTGCGCGCGTTCGCCGCCGAGCGCCTGGGCAAGCAAGTCGTGGTGTCGCAGGACGAGGCGGGTTTTATCGTCAATCGCATCCTGATGCCGATGCTGAACGAGGCGATCTTCGTGCTGGGCAGCGGCACTGCCAATGTCGTCGATATCGACAAGGGCATAAAGCTGGGGCTCAACCATCCGATGGGCCCGCTCGAACTGGCCGATTTCATCGGGCTCGACACGTGCCTGGAAATCACGCGCGTGCTGCTCAACACGACGGGCGATTCGAAATACCGCCCCGCGCCGCTGTTGATGAAATATGTCGAGGCAGGCTGGCTGGGTCGCAAGACCGGTCGCGGGTTTTATGATTACCGCGGCGAGGTGCCCATTCCTACGCGTTGATACCGAATTGCGCGGGGGGCGGGGAGGTGAGACGCTTCCCTTGCTCCGCGCGTTTTCTCTCCCATCCCCGATAGCCCGTCACGCTGGACGCGCGGAGCACGCTGCCCCATTGTTCGCGGCCAAAGTCGCGAAAGGGCCCGCGTGCAGACCATTCTCCTGTTGATCCTGTCCAACACGTTCATGACGACGGCGTGGTACTGGCACTTGCGCGGCGGCGCCGCGGTCGCCGAGGCACGCCCGATCGCGATGGTCATCGCCGTCAGTTGGGGCCTGGCGTTCTTCGAATACTGCTTGGCCGTACCCGCCAACCGCGCCGGCTTCGCCGCCGGATGGAGCGCGGGTCAGCTCAAAGTCGTGCAGGAAGTGATCGCGCTCGTCATCTTCGGCGTGTTCATGGTTTTTGTGCTCGGCGAACCGCTCCACTGGCGCCATTTCGCGGCATTCGGCTGTTTGTTGGGCGCGGTCGCGTTCATGTTCGTGGGCAAGTAATACCAAGTCTCAATGATGTGAACCGGTCGTTTTGTTCAGAGCCTCCGGCGGCCTAGGGCCATTGCCCTAGGAACCCGTTACCGTCTTGAACTGCGCGCTGTTCGGGCAATTGCGTCCCGCCGCGCAGCGGCATGATCGTCTCCCGACGCAGCGGCGGGATGCTCCGCTTAGCTGACGCACCAACGCGGACGGTAACGGGATGCAAGGGCCCTTGGCCCTTGCCCGCCGGAGGCACCTTAAGCGCCCACCGCGGGTCGCGGTCATCGAGATTTGGTATAACCTGCTGAGCCCCGCCCCTCAGGGGAGGGGTTGGGGAGGGCTTATTTCGGCGCGCGCGGTGCGTCTGATCTAATTCAGTGTGCGGCGCCCCATGACGCACCATGACCGATGTCGATGCCCAGCGGCACCGACAGTGTGATCGCCGGTTCGGCGGCATTGGCCATGACGTGGCGGATCACTTCGCTCGCTGCCGCGACATCTGCTTCGGGCAATTCGAACACCAGTTCGTCGTGGACCTGCAACAGCATGCGCACGTGCGCCAGGCCGGCTGCGGCGAGCGCGGGTTCCATACGCGCCATCGCGCGCTTGATGATGTCGGCGCAGGTGCCCTGGATCGGGGCGTTGATTGCGGCGCGTTCGCTGCCCTGGCGTTCGGCCTGGAGTTTCGATCCGATGCGCGGGAACCATGTCTTGCGGCCAAACAGCGTGGTCGAATGGCCGCGTTCGCGGACCTGTTCCAGCGTTTCGTGGATATAGCGCTGGATGCCTGGGAAGCTTTCGAAATAGCGGTCGATCATCGCCTGCGCTTCGTCTGCTGTTGTGCCCAGTCGTCCCGCCAGGCCCCAGCGGCTGATGCCGTAGAGAATCGCGAAGTTGATCGTCTTGGCGCGGCCGCGGGTGTCGCGATTGACTTCGCCGAACAGCTCCATCGCGGTGCGCGCGTGGATGTCCTCGCCCTGTTCGAACGCATCGCGCAGCGCGGGCACATCGGCCATATGCGCGGCCAGACGCAATTCGATCTGGCTGTAATCGGCCGAGAGCAGGACATTGCCGGGCTCGGCCACGAATGCATCGCGGATCTGGCGGCCGATTTCGGTGCGCACCGGAATGTTCTGCAGATTGGGATCGTTCGATGACAGGCGGCCGGTCTGCGCGCCGACGAGCGAATAGCTGGTATGGACGCGGCCTGTGATGGGGCTGATCGCGGCCTGCAGCGCGTCGGTGTAAGTCGATTTCAGTTTCGACAACTGGCGCCATTCGAGCACCAGCGTCGGCACTTCAGAGCCATCGGCCGCGAGCGTTTCGAGCACCGACTGGTCGGTCGAATATTGCCCGCTCTTGCCCTTCTTGCCGCCTTTGTAACCGAGCCGGTCGAACAGCACGTCGCCCAATTGCTTGGGGCTGCCGATCATGAACGGGCCGCCGGCTTTTTCGTGAATCACGGCTTCGAGGTCGGCGATGCGCGCGGCGAATTCGCCCGACAGCGCGGCCAGCCGCTGGCGATCGACCTTGATCCCCGCCGCTTCCATCCGCGCGACCACGGGTACGAGCGGGCGATCGACCCGTTGATAGATCCGCGAGCCGCCTTCATCGCTCAGCCGGGGCAGGAAGGTCTGGTGCAGGCGCCAGGTGATGTCGGCGTCTTCGGCGGCATAGCGCGTCGCGTCGGGCAGGGAGACTTGCGCAAACGAGATCGCTTTCTTGCCCGTGCCGGCGACATGCTTGAACGCGATTGCGAGGTGGTCGAGGTGGCGCAGCGCCAGTTCGTCCATGCCATGGCCCCACGGCGCCAGCTCACCGCGCCCGGCATCGAGGCAGAAACTCATCACCAGGGTATCGTCGATCGGCGAAACATTCACGCCATGGCGCGCCAGCACGACCAGGTCGTATTTGATATTCTGCCCGATTTTCAACACCGCATCGCTTTCCAGCAGCGGTTTCAGCAGCGCGCAGGCGGTGGCGCGGTCGATCTGCTGCAGCGTTTCGGCAAACATGTCGCCGCCGCTATGGCCCAGCGGGATATAACACGCCTCGCCAGCGCCGGTCGCCAGGCTGATCCCGACGAGGTCCGACCCGATCGCATCGAGCGCGCTGGTCTCGGTGTCGACCGCAACAACGCCTGCAGCATAGGCGCGCGAGATCCATGCCTCCAGCGCGGGCACGTCCTGTACGCAAGGATAGGCGGCGTGATCGATTGCGGCCCATTTCTGGGGTGGCTGGCGGTCTCCGGCGGGCATGTCGGGCGCGGCTGCGCCCGATATGCCATACGACGGCGCGCTTGAAGACGGTGATGCCGAGGCAGTTTTCGGACCGCCATCCAGTTTTTTAAGCAGGCTGGTAAAGCCGTGCGCGCTCAGGAATTCGGCGAGCGGTTCGGGCGGGATCGGGCCCAGCAGGAAATCGTCGAGCGGCGTCGGGAGGTCACAATCTTCCTTCAGCGTCACCAGGCGCCGCGACAGGCGGGCCATGTCGGCCTCGGCAATCAGGCTTTCGCGCAGCTTGCCCGGTTTCATCGTCGGCGCGTTCTCCAGCGCCGATTCGAGATCGCCGTTTTCCTGAATCAGCTTGGTCGCGGTTTTGGGACCGACGCCGCGAATTCCGGGAATATTGTCGACTGCGTCACCCATCAGGGCAAGCACATCGCCAACCCTTTCAGGCTCGACGCCGAATTTTTCCATCACTTCGGGGATAAAAATCCGCTGATTTTTCATGGTATCGAGCATGTCGACGCGCGAGCCATCGGGGCCTTCGCCGACGAGCTGCATCAGGTCCTTGTCCGACGACACGATCGTCACGTCCCATCCGCGCGCCGATGCGGCGCGGGTGTACGATGCGATCAGATCATCCGCTTCCAGCCCGGCTTCCTCGATGCACGCCAGGCTGAACGCGCGGGTCGCATCGCGGATCAGCGGGAACTGCGGCACGAGGTCTTCGGGTGGGGGCGGGCGGTGCGCTTTATACGCCTCGTACATCGCGTTGCGAAACGTGATCGAGCCCTTGTCCAGCACCACCGCAAGATGCGTAGGTCCTTGAGATATATGGAGATCTTCCGCCAGACGCCACAGCATCGTGGTATAACCATAGACCGCGCCAACGGGTGTGCCGGCCGGATTGGTCAGCGGCGGCAGGCGATGATAGGCGCGGAAAATATAGGCCGATCCATCGACCAGATACAGGTGGTTGCGGGGGTGTACGGCAGGGGTTTCGGGGGCGTCCATACGGCCATCTGTTAGGCTACCTGCCGGAATTGAACAGAGGGGAATTTTGCGAAGATCGCAGCGCGATTTTGCTGCGGGCCCGGCGTGGACGCAACGGCCTGGCTCTGGCGCGGGGCGGCCTGTCCCGGGCGCGAACGAGGCCGGCGGGCGGTCGCTGCAAGTGCACAAAAAAGCGCGGACTTCCCTCGCGATCTGACAAGGGTGTGTGCGAAGGTGCGTTGAAAGCTTGCAACGCGGTGAATTGCCGATTAATTGGGGCTGGAAGTCTATCGCCAGAGTAGGCTTTGCATCGGGCGTTATTGTCCGGCGCGGTTCACTTCAATCCAGGGATTCTAACGCATGCGCAAGCTCATCCTCGCCGCTGTTGCCGGCACTGCCTTCATCGCTCTCGCAGGTTGCGGCGAAAAGACGGTCGAAAGCACTTCCACGACTGAAGCTGCTGTTGATGCCACCGACACCGGTTCGGCTGATGCAATGGACGCAAGCTCGTCGGCTACCGACACGACGACCGCAGCCAAGATGTAATCTTGTCCGCAAGGACAAGTTACAGGCGTCGGTGGTGCGGTGAAAGCTTGCAACGCGATAAATTGCCGATTAACTGGTGCTAGAGGTCTATCGCCAGAGTAGGCTTTGCATCGGGCTTAATTGTCCGGCGCGATTCACTTTAATCCAGGGATTCTAACGCATGCGCAAGCTCATCCTCGCCGCTGTCGCCGGCACTGCTTTTGTTGCTCTCGCGGGTTGCAACGAAACGAAGGTAGAAACTGCCACTGAAGCTGCCGTTGACGCCACCGACACCGGTTCGGCTGATGCAATGGACGCCAGCTCGGCTGCTGCTACCGACGCGAGCACCGCCGCCAAGATGTAATCTTGTCCGCAAGGACAAGTTACCGGCGTCGTCTGTTCGACAAAGAATAGAAAGGGAGTCTGGCCGTTTGGCTGGGCTCCCTTTTTGTGCGTGGCGTTTGCGTGGAGCGGGCAAGGCTTTTGTCCGGTTTCAGGCATGAAAAAAGGCGCCCGAAAGCGCCTTTTTGTTTGCCGGTATTCCTTGAAGATCAGCGGCGGCTGTCGCTGATCTCGGTGTGCGGCAATTCGCGCGCATAGCCATCGTACAGCGCGCGGGTGATTTCAGCGATCATCATTGCATGCGTGGTGTGGCCTTCCGGCCCCGCGATGAAGATCGCCATCGCCAGGTGCCGGCCATCGGGCAGGCGGATGATCCCGACATCATCGGTAACCCCCGACAGCGTACCGGTCTTGTGCGCAAACACCGTGCCATCGGGCAGGCCGGCGCGCATGCGGTTCTTCCCCGTGCTGGTCCGCGTCATCGTATCGAGCAGCACTGCGCGCGACTGCGGGCTGAGCACCCCACCGCGATCGATCGCCGACAGCAACGACAGCATCGCCCGTGGCGTGCTGGCCGTGCGCGTATCGATCGTCGTCACCGGATTATACCGGCCATCATCACGCACCAGCGTTGCCATCGTGCTGTCGAGATGCTGGCCAATAATGCCGCTCTTGGTCAGCCAGGCATTGACCACGCCCACACCGCCAACCGCTGTAATCAGCCCATCAGTGGCATTGTTGTTGCTGCGCGTAATCGACAGCTCCATCAATTGCTGCGCCGCCATCACCGGCCCCGCACGCAAGGGTGCAGCGCCGCTGTGTTCGCCGCGCTGGGCGACGGCCATCATCATCGGGAAAGGTTGATCGAGCCGTAGCCGGCCCTGCTCGACACCGCTGAGAAATGTAGCCGCAACCGCGACTTTGGCCGTGCTCGCCATCGGAAACGGCATGTCGCCATTGATCAGCACCTGCCCGCCGCCATCGAGATCGGCCGCCGCGATGCCGATCCGGCCCCGCGAATGCGCAACGATCGCCTCAACCGACTGCTGGATCGCCAGATCGCGCTGGTCCTGCATCGTGCTCGGCGCGCGGCTCTGAACCTGGGGAGACGTAATGACAAGCGCCGGAAACGCGGCCAGGGCCAAGGCCGCCAGCGAAAGCTTTCGTATACGCAATGCGCGCCTCACCATAGCCAACCCTGTCTGTCGCCGCGGTAGGCCCGCGACGCATTTGCCCAATGTAAAATTATCCATACGCTAAGGGCAGTTACTAAACGATTGCGATTCGCGGCGATAGACCCACGTATTCATCCGGACGCTTCTGCGGGGCGTTTTGTCCGGAGGAGGGGAACCGGGCGGGGCTTGGCGGATTGGTCGCGCCTTGTGGGCTGACTTGCGGTGGCTTGTAGTAGCCTCCGGCGGCCAAGGGCCAAGGGCCCTTGGATCCCGTTACCGTCGTGCACTGCGCGCTTCTTTTGCGTTTGCGTCCCGCCGCGAAGCGGCAGCCTTTACAGCCGCTTCGCGGCGGGACGCAACGGCACGGGCGACATGCCGATCAAGCCAGGTAACGGGATGCAAGGGTGTTAACCCTTGCCCGCCGGAGGCCCTACTCGTTCAAACGCCGGCGGCCGCTTTCAATTCTTCGGTCAAATCAGTGCGTTCCCAAGGAAACAGGTCGCCCTGCGCCTTGCGGCCAAAGTGCCCATAAGCGGCGGTCGGCGAATAGATCGGCTTGTTCAGCGACAAAGCGACGCGGATGCCGCGCGGAGTCAGGCCGCCGAGGCGTTCGGCGGCGACTTTGGTGACGGCGGCTTCGAGGGCGTCGTCGGAGACCAGGCCGGTGCCGTGGGTGTCGATATAGAGCGACAGGGGCTGGGCGATGCCGATCGCGTAGGAGACCTGGATCGTGCAGCGGCGGGCGAGGCCCGAGGCTACGACGTTTTTCGCCAGGTAGCGGGTGACGTAGGCGGCCGAGCGGTCGACTTTGGTCGGGTCCTTGCCCGAGAATGCGCCGCCGCCGTGGGGGCTGGCGCCGCCGTAGGTGTCGACGATGATCTTGCGGCCGGTCACGCCGGCGTCGCCGTCGGGGCCACCGATTTCGAAGCTGCCGGTGGGGTTGATGTGGTAGACGGTCTTGTCGGTCAGCAGCTCGGCGGGGATCACTTTGGCGATCGCGGCTTTGACCCAGTTTTTCAGCTCGGTTTCGTTGGCGCCTTCGTCCCAGCCGGCTTTGTGCTGGGTGGAGACGACGATTGTGGCTGCTTCGACCGGACGGCCTTCGGAAAAGCGCAGGGTTACCTGGCTTTTTGCGTCGGGTTCGAGGAACGGTGCGGCGCCCGAGTGGCGATCGGCGGCGAGCTGTTCGAGGATCTTGTGGCTGTAATCGAGGGTGGCCGGCATCAGGTCGGGGGTTTCATCGCAGGCAAAGCCGAACATGATGCCCTGGTCGCCAGCGCCTTCGTCCTTGTTCGCGCCGGCGTCGACGCCTTGGGCGATATGCGCGGATTGCGGGTGCAGGTTGTTTTCGAAGCGGAACGTGCGCCAGTGGAAACCGGCCTGTTCGTAGCCGATGCGGCGCACGGTTTCGCGCACGGCATGTTCGACTTCGTCCTGGACGCCGGGCGCCCAGTTGCCTTCGGTATCCATGATCCCGGTGCCGCGGATTTCGCCGGCGAGCACCACGAGCTGCGTGGTCGTCAGCGTTTCGCAGGCGATTCGCGCTTCGGGGTCTTTGCCGAGGAACAGGTCGACGATCGCGTCGCTGATCTGGTCGGCGACTTTGTCGGGATGGCCTTCGGACACACTTTCAGACGTAAAAAGGTAATCGCTGCGCATAGTTACACCCGTAGAAAAAGGCCGAGGGACCACATATAAAGATATCTTTATGTGGCCGCTTTAACGAGCCTTCCGCCGCGTTGCAACCAGCGCCGTAACAAGAACAACTATGGCCCATGCAAGCGGGAGCACATTGCCGGTCCGCGCGAACAGCGTCGGGGGCAGGGCGACGGGCACGCGGCCGTCGATGCGCGCGGCGGCCAGGCGCACGATCGATTGGCGCACGGCGCCGCCGGCATCGATGACTGCGCTGATCCCGGTGGTGGTCGAGCGGAGCACGGGCAGGCCTTCCTCGATGGCGCGGAGGCGCGCCTGTGCCAGGTGTTGCGGGGGGCCGATCGTGCCGAACCAGCCGTCGTTCGATGGGTTGACGATATAGTCGGGGCGGTGGGTGCGATCGACGACCTGGCCCGAGAACACGATCTCGTAGCAGATCTGGAACCCGGGATTGCCCCAGCCGGGTACGGCGATCGTGCGCGGTCCCGGGCCGGCTTCGAAATCGAGATCGCCGCCGACCAGTCGCGACAGGCCCAGCGGGGTCAGCCATGCGCGCATCGGCAGGTATTCGCCGTAGGGGACCAGATGCGCCTTGGCATAGCCGCCGCGAATCGTGCCGAGCGGGTCGAGCAGCGTGATCACGTTGTACGCGCCGACGACCTGGCGATCCTTGATCGACAAGTCGGTGGCGCCGGTCATCAGCAGGCTTTGCGGGCCGACGACTTCGCTCATGCGTTCACGCGCCAGCGCCGGATCGCCGGCGAATGTGGTCTGCGTGTACCAGGTCTGGTCATAGCCGGGGCGCAGGTAATCGGGCACGCCGCCCTCTGGCCACAGCACGATGCGCGGGCCTGGTCCGTCTGCGGGCACGCGGTGCGACAGGTCGGCGAGCGTGCGGAACTGGCTTTCGAACAGGCGTGCGTTGTTGATGTCGTTCTGGTTCAGGTCGGGCTGGACCAGTGTGTAGGCGAGCGGGCTGTCGCCCGGTGTGCCGCCGATCGGCAGCAGCATCAGCACTGGCGGCGCCAGCGCGGCGAGGATTGCGGGGGCAAAACGGCGTTCGCGCGCCTGGTGCCATGCCCAGAGCCATAGGCCGGCGAGGAGGATGACCAGGCCCGACAGCGCATAAGTGCCGCACCATGCGGCGATTCGCGCGAGGCCGGGGCGATCGAACGGGCCGAGCGTGACGACGCCGAGCGGATTCCACGGGAAGCCGGTGAACACCCAGCCGCGCAGCCATTCGGCGACGATCCATGTCGCCGCCAATGCCGGCGCGAGCGCGATGCCGGTGCGGCGGCGCAGGGCCCAGGCGGCCAGGGTGGCGAGCGCGGGATAGACGGCGAGGTAGAGCGCGAGCGCGAAGACGGCGATGTGGCCGAGCGAGGCGGGCATTTGCGCCTGGTAGGTGAATGCGGTGGCGATCCACGTATTGCCCAGCGTGAAATGTCCGACGCCGAACAGCCAGCCGATCCACGCGGCATCGCGCGCACGCGGGGCCGCCGCGATCAGCGGGATCAGCAGCGCGATCGCGAGAAGGGTGAGGGGCCAGAGCCCCCAGGGCTGAAACCCGGTTGCCGCCGCTGCACCGAGCAGCGGCGGGATCAACCAGCGCAAACGCGGGTTCAGGCGCATGGCGTCATCGTGCGTCGCCCGAACCGCGGTTGTCAGCCTTCAGCGTCGACTTGCGCTTCCGGCAATGGGGTTTTGCGAGGGCGGCCGCGCTTTTTGGGAGCGGCGGCTGCTTCTTCGGCCACGGGTGCTGCGGCCACTGGAGCGGCGGCGACAGGTGCTGCGGCCACCGGTGCCGCAACTGGCGCTGGCTTTGGCGTGCGGGTCCGTTCGGGGCGCGCGGGGGCTTCGATCACGGTGTCGGCCCGGATGCTGATCGCGGGGGGCAGGATCGACGGGTCGAACGACGGGGCCGCTTCGGCTACGCGCTCGGTGCGTTCGCGGGGTGCCTGATTGCGCTGCCCGTCTGAACGCTGGTTGTCGGAGCGCTGGTTGTCAGGGCGAGGATTGTCCGAACGCTGACCGTCTTGACGCGGGCCTTCCTGGCGGAAGTTGTCCGAGCGGGGTGCGTCGTTGTCATCGCGGCGGCCGACGCGGCGGTCGCTGTTGCGGCCACGTGGTCCGCGCGGGCCACGGCCATCGCGGATGAACGGGTTTTCGTTGCCCTGGATGATCGGTTCGCCTTCGTCGGCGCGCATGCCTTCGGCTGGCGCGCCGTCGGCTACGGGTTCTGGCGTGCGCTGCGGACGGTTGTCGCGCTGCTGATCGCGTTGTTGGTCTCTGGGCTCACGCTCGTCGCGGCGGTTCGGTTCACGGTTCTGCTCGCGTCCCTGATCGCGCCCCTGCTCACGGGGGGCCTGCTCACGGGGTGCCTGCTCGCGAACTTGTTCGCGTGCCTGCTCCCTGGGTGCAGGGGCGTACGGGGCGAAATTGGCGTCCATGCCGAATTCCAGCGCTTCGTCTTCGCCGTCCTGGTCCTGCCACTGGTCGCCGCTGACGCCACCACCATTCTGATAGCCCTGCGCATAGCCGTTGCCGTTGGGCGCGCCAGGTTGGCCACCGTTCTGGCGCAGGCGCTGTTCTTCCATGCGGACACGGGTGTCGGCGGTGACGCGGAAATAGTGATCGGCAAACTGAAGGTAATATTCAGCCTGGACCCGATCGCCATTCATGTGCGCGTCCTGCGCCATCTTGCGATATTTTTCCAGCAACTGGGGCGCATTGCCCCGTGCGCGGCTGTCAATCCGGTTGACTTGCTGCCCACCACCACCACCGCCGTTTTGCGGGCGGTTGTTGTTACCACGCCCGCGCCGACGGTTGTTGTTGTTGTTGTTATTGTTGCTGCTGTTACCACGATTGTTGTTCAACTCAGGCACGTCCTTGTTTCGGCCAGCGATCGTCAGGGGCCATTCGGTTTTTCAGGCCGAATATAGTCGAGTAGCCCCGATGCAGCGCAACCTTTGCCTCCGCGCCCACACCGCGACATGGCGGGTGGGTATTCCAGCATCTGCGATATGCCGGCACCATGCCGACCAACGATTCAAATGGTGGAGCAGACCGGGGCGGGAAGCGATCATCCGTCCCCAAGTCTGTGCCGGTGATTAGTGGGGCAATTCCGGCTTGCCAAGTGAAATATTCAGTCAAATCCTGTGAATTCGGTCATTATCGACCACTATTTCGACAACACGCGGTCTTTGGGCCAGATCGCGATGGACACTGGCGGTCATTCCGGCGGTCCGCGCGAGCGCCATGACGGCCTCGCCCTGGGTCCAGCCGATCTCGACCAGCGCCACGCCGCCCGGTGCCAGCAAACCGCCAAGCGCCGGAATGATAACGCGATAATCGTCGAGCCCTTGCGCGCCGGCAAACAGCGCGGCATGCGGTTCGTGCGCCGCGACCGATGCGTCCAGTGCGGCATCGGTTTCGACATAGGGCGGATTTGCCAGGACAAGGTCGAACCGGCCCAATTCTGCGGACCAGCCATCCTGCGTCCAGTCGCCGGCGATGATCTGCGCGCGTGGTGCCAGTGCTAGCGCATCGGCATTGCGGCGCGCGATGGCCAGCGCGCCGGGCGATCGCTCGATCCCCACGCCGCTGGCTGCTGGCCACTCGCTCAACGCGGCGAGCAGCAACGCGCCCGACCCGGTGCCCAGATCGAGGATCCGCAACGGCGGTCGCGTATGCAGCCTGTCAGTCGCCACCGCAATCAGCGTTTCGGTATCGCCGCGCGGGATCAGCACATCGGGGGTGACGATGAAGTCGACGCCCCAGAATTCCTGGTGCCCGATGATATAGGCGATCGGTTCGTGCGTGAGGCGCCGGTCAATCAGCGCTTCGAATCCTGCCGGGACTGCATCGCGCATATGGCGCAGGATCATGTCCGACCGCGTCACGCCCAAGGCATGCGCCATCAGCAGTTCGGCATCGAGCCGCGCGGTGTCGCTGGTCGGCGTCAGCCGCTGCGTCGCGGCGACGAGCGCCTGGGCAATCATTGGCCGAGTGCGGCGAGCCGCTTGGCCTGGTCTTCGGCGATCAGCGCATCGATCAATTCGCCGAGCCCGGTCCCGGCCAGGATTTCGGGCAGGCGGTGCAAGGTCAGGTTGATCCGGTGATCGGTGACGCGGCCTTGCGGAAAATTGTACGTGCGGATGCGTTCCGAGCGGTCGCCCGATCCGACCATCGCGCGGCGCGCTTCGGCCTCGGCGCCCTGCGCTTGCGCGCGGCGCAAGTCATAGACGCGCGTGCGCAGCACCTGCATCGCCTTGGCGCGGTTCTTGTGCTGGCTGCGCTCGTCCTGCTGGATGACGACGATTCCGGTGGGCAAGTGAGTCAGGCGCACTGCCGAATCGGTCGTGTTGACGTGCTGGCCGCCGGCGCCCGATGCGCGATAGATGTCGATTTTCAGGTCACGCTCGTCGATCGTCACATCGACTTCGTCCGGTTCGGGCAGGATCGCCACGGTCGCAGCAGACGTATGGATGCGCCCGCCGCTTTCGGTCACGGGCACGCGTTGCACGCGGTGGACGCCGCTTTCGTATTTCAACTGCGCAAACACGCCCTGGCCGGCGACATGCGCGACGACTTCCTTGAACCCGCCGATGTCGCTGACATTGGCGGAGATCAATTCGACTTTCCAGCCGCGCTCGGCGGCAAAGCGTTCGTACATCCGGTACAGGTCGGCGGCGAACAGCGCCGCTTCGTCGCCGCCGGTGCCGGCGCGGATTTCCAGCATCGCCGGGCGCGCATCGGCGGTGTCGCGCGGCAGCATCGCCAGCGCCAGCGCGAGTTCGGCCGCGGCCAGGTCGGCGCGCAGGCGCACGGCTTCCTCGTCGGCCATCGCGCGCATTTCGGGATCGTCGGCGAAATCGGCTAGGCCGGTCAGTTCGTCGCGCAACAGGCGGACATCGCGCGCGGTATGCGCCACCGGTTCCAGCTCGGCATAGTCGCGGCTGGCGGCGATAAATGCGTCGCCTTCCAGCGTGCCCGACGCAAGCCGCGCCTCCAGCTCGGCAAACCGCGCGCCGATCTGTTCCAGCCGGGTGTCGGCAATGCTCATACGCTGATGATTGCGTTCACACGCGCCAGCAAGGCATCGTCACCACGAAAGCGCCATTGCGGCTGACCCTCATGCAGCGACAGTCCTGCCAGAACTTTGGCGGGAATTTTCGTCGCCTTGTCATAGCGTTTGCGTGGGCTTCCGGTCGCGACGATCTCGCCCGACAATCCGCCGCGGCGCAAAGCCGCCAGCGCCGTTGTCGCAGCACCAAGCGCGCCATCGTCTTCGACCGCGATCACCACATCGGCCGCCACGTCGTCGCGGGTGCCGACCAGCATCGCCAGACGTTCGATGCCGGCCGCCCAGCCGACCGCCGGCGTGGCCGGCCCGCCGAGCGCCTCGATCAAGCCATCATAACGCCCACCGCCGAGCACAGTACCTTGCGCGCCCAACCGGTCGGTGACGAATTCGAACGCGGTGTGCCGGTAATAATCGAGCCCACGCACCAGCGCCGGCGCGCGCACCCACGCGACGCCCGCCGCATGCAATCCGGCGGTGACCTGGCCAAAGAAGTCCTGCGCTTCGCCGGTCAGGAAGTCGTCGATGCGCGGCGCGTCGGCGGTAAACGGTTTGTCGCGCGGGTCTTTCGAATCGAGAATGCGCAAGGGATTGCGTTCGAGCCGGTCCTGCGAATCTTCGCTCAGGCTCGCTGCATGATCGCGGAAATACGCGATCAGCGCGCTGCGCCACGCCTCGCGGCTCGCGCCATCGCCCAGCGTGTTGAGCTGCAAAGTCACGCCATCGGCAATGCCCAACTCCTTCAGCAACTGATCCGCCAGGCACAGCAATTCGACGTCGGCCTGCGGTTCGCCCGCGCCGATAATTTCGGCGTCGAGCTGATGAAACTGGCGATAGCGTCCCTTTTGCGGGCGTTCATAGCGAAACAGCGGGCCGTGCGTGGCCAGCCGCACCGGCGCGTACTGCTGCCAGCCATTGGTCAGATAGGCGCGCGCGATCCCGGCGGTGAATTCGGGGCGCAAAGTCAGCGATTCGCCGCCGCGATCGTCGAACGAATACATTTCCTTCGACACGACATCGGTCGTTTCGCCCAGCGAGCGCGAGAAAACCTGGGTCTTTTCGAACACCGGCATTTCGATCCGGCGAAACCGGTACAGCCGGCGCACGCGGTCGAATGTCTCGACGACATGGCTGAACGCTTCGGCTTCGGCGCCAAAGATGTCCTGGGTGCCGCGAATGGCTTGCGGGGTTTCGGGGCGCTTATTGTCTTTTGGGCTGCTCATGGCGCTGCGCTTAGCGGAAGGGCGCGCACAAGAAAAGGCGGGGGAAGCGGCGCACGGGGCAGTTGCGCACCGGCCATCGCCTCGGCATGATCGGCGCATGATCAAACCGACCCAATTGCTGTGTGGCGCTGCGCTTTTCACCTTCGCCCTGCTTTCGCCCGTTGCGCATGCGCAAGTCCAGCCCGCCACCAACAGCTTCCCCATGGCTGTGCCGATCACCCGCGCGGTGCCCGATGCGGTCGATACGCCGTATCCAGGCACGATCACGCTCGATGTCGATGCGACCGATCTTGCGACCGGCGCGACACGCGTGACCGAAAAGATCCCCGTTGCGGCCGGCACCACGCAATTGGCTCTGCTGCTGCCCGAATGGATCCCGGGCAATCACAGCCGTGCGGGCAAACCGTCGGAAATCGTCGGGATACACTTCATCGCCGACGGCAAGGAATTGACCTGGCACCGCGATCTGGTCGATGTCTTTGCCTATATGGTCGATGTGCCCGCCGGCACGCGCGAAGTCACCGCGCACATGATCCACACCCCCGCGCTGAAGGCCGAACCCGGCGACCGCGTCACGATCACGCACGAAATCGTCAATCTGGAATGGGACGAATTCACGCTCTATCCCGCCGGGCATTACGTGCGGCAGATCAAGATCAAGCCCTCTGTGACCTTGCCCGCCGGCTTCACGGCCTACACGGCGCTGGATGGCCACGAGACCGGCAGCAACAAGAACACCTGGGATGTCACCGATTACGAAACGCTGGTCGATTCGCCGATCTTCGCGGGCAAATACGCGCGGCGGTTTGAAATCGGCAGCAAAGTTTATCTCGATACCGTGGCCGACAAGCCCGAAGACCTGGTGATCGCGCCCGAAAATCTCGAGACCTATCGCAACCTCGTCAAGGAGGCCGATACCGCATTCGGCGCGCGGCATTACGATCACTATGACTTCCTGCTCGCGTTCAGCGACCGAATGAGCGGCGTCGGCCTGGAGCATCATCGGTCGAACGAAAGCGAATACATTCCAAAGGCATGGTCCGACTGGAAAGCGTCCGACTGGTCGCGCAATGTCGTGCCGCACGAATATTCGCATTCGTGGGACGGCAAATATCGCCGCCCGGCGCGCCTGTGGACTCCCGATTATCGCCAGCCGATGGTCGACGATCTGCTGTGGGTCTACGAAGGCCAGACCCAGTTCTGGGGCCTCGTCCTGGCGGCGCGATCGGGCGTGCAGTCGAAGGAAGCCGTGCTCGGCGAGTTCGCCGCGTATGCCGGAACCTTCAGCGTGACCGCAGGGCGCGAATGGCGGCCGGTGGTCGATACGACTGCCGATCCGATCTTCGCCTCGCGCCGGCCCAAGCCGTTTGCAACGATGTCGCGCAACGAGGATTATTACACCGAGGGCGCGCTGGTCTGGCTCGAGGCCGACCAGATCATTCGCGATGGCACCGCCGGAAAGCGCGGGCTCGATGATTTTGCCAAGGCGTTCTACGGCATGCGCAACGGCGACTGGGGCGTGCTGCCCTATACCCGCGACGATGTCATCGCGACGATGAACCAGGTCTTTCCTTATGATTGGAAAGCATTCTTCGACAAACGGATCGATAGCGCCGGGCAGCCGGTGCCGGTCAACGGGATCGAACGCGGCGGCTATCACCTGGTCTGGAAAGACACGCCCAACCCGTATGATAATGGCCGCGCGATGGAAACCAAGACGCTCAGCCTGAGCTATTCGCTGGGCATGGCGCTCGATCGCGAAGGCAAAGTGGTGTCCACGATCTGGGGCAGCCCGGCGTTCAAGGCCGGCGTCGTGCCATCGGTGCAAGTGATCGCGGTCAATGGCGATGCCTATGATATGGACGCGATGAAGGCCGCCGTCACTGCGGCGAAAGGCACCGACAAGCCGATCAACCTGCTGATCAAGCGCGACGGCCGCTTCGAAACGGTCGCGATCAACTGGCACGACGGGCTGCGCTACCCTTGGCTGGAACGCACAGCCGGAGCCAAGGGCCCGGGCGGGCTTGATCTCCTGCTCGAACCGCACCGGGTGATGGGTAAACATTGACCGCGCGTAAAACCGTAAAACCCGCAGAACGACGGCGCCCGGGCATCGGCGGATGGCTCGCGCCGCCGCGCTTCCTGATGTTCCTGGTGCTGTTCGGCGCCGGAGTCGCGCTGTGGCGCTGGCTGGGCCACAGCCTGGCCGATGCGGTCGATCTCGGCTTCGACGGCGCCGCGCTGGCGTTCCTGGTCAGCGTGGTGCCGCTGTTCCTGGTCAAGCGCGACACCGCGTCAATCCGCGCCGAAGCGGCGCGTAACGACGCCAATCGCGTGCTCGTCCTGTGCATCACCTCCACGCTGTCGGTGGTCATCATGGCCGCAATCGCAGGCGAAGTGCCACACGTCGCGCACGGCGGAACGATCGTGCTGATCAAAGTGATCGCCACGCTGCTGCTCACCTGGCTGTTCGCCAATGTGACCTACGCGCTGCATTACGCGCATCTGTATTACTCGTCGGGCGCAGGCAACAAAGACGCCGGCGGCCTGGATTTCCCAGGCACCAAAGAACCTGACTATCTCGATTTCGGCTATTTCGCCTTCACACTCGGCATGACATTCCAAACCGCCGACGTCGGCATCAGCGGCCGCCCAATCCGCCACATCGCAATGCTGCACACATTCGCCGCGTTCATCTTCAACATCGGCGTGATCGCCTTCACGATCAACGCAATCGGCGGTGCTGGCGGAAGTTAGAACTTACTTCGACCATTAGTTTTGTTGCGATGCACAACTCGGCAAGCTAAGGGTTCGCGACCACACGCAACCGGACCCATTCGCGGTCCATGCCACAAGGGTAGAGCATGCGCATCGACTTGATTCCGATTGGTGATAATCCGCCCGAAAGCCTCAACGTCATCATCGAAGTGCCCGTAGGCGGCGAACCGGTGAAGTACGAATTCGACAAGGCATCAGGCGCTCTCTTCGTCGATCGCATCCTCCACACCCCGATGCGCTACCCCGCCAACTATGGCTTCATCCCCCACACCCTCTCCCCCGATGGCGACCCACTCGACGCCCTCGTCATCGCCCGCTCGCCCTTCGTCCCCGGCTCGGTCGTCCGCGCCCGCCCGATCGCCGTGCTCAATCTCGAAGACGAACACGGCGGCGACGAGAAACTCGTCTGCGTCCCCGACACCAAAACCTTCCCGTACTATTCCGACATCATGGAAAAAGACGACCTGCCCGAAATCACCTTCGCGCAGATCGAACACTTCTTCACGCACTACAAAGACCTGGAAAAAGACAAATGGGTCCGCGTCGGCACCTGGGGCGGGGCTGCGGAAGCGCGCCGGATCGTGCTTGAGGCGATTGATCGGTATAACGCCGAGCCTAAGTGATCGCTGGTTGCGCTGAGTCTTAAGGGCTCGGCGAATTGCTATTACTCACCAACCCCGCTCATCCTGAGCTTGTCGAAGGATGCGCGCCAAGGCTGGCCCAACGCGATGCCAACATCGCCCGGACCACCTGTCGCGCGCATCCTTCGACAAGCTCAGGATGAGCGGGGTTCTTTGATTTTACCGAGAAATTTTACGCAATTAACAAGATCCGCTCATCCTGAGCCCGTCGAAGGATGCGCGCCAAGGCTCGCCCAGCGCGATAGCAACATCGCCTGGATCACAGGTCGCGCGCATCCTTCGACAGGCTCAGGATGAGCGGGGTGTGTTGTTTTTTTGCGCAGAAAACTGGCCGGGTGTGAAACCCGCGATCAATCCCCAGCCACAGTCATCCCATCGATCCGCAAAGTCGGCACATCGATGCCATGCAGCACTTCCAGGTCATTCGCCGGCACCAAAGCCGCGAACATGTCGATCAAATTGCCCGCGATCGCGAATTCGGCGACGGCTTCGCCGATCACGCCGTTGCTGATCCGGTATCCTGACGCGCCTCGGCTGTAATCGCCGGTTACGCCGTTGACGCCGCTGCCGATCAGTTCGGTGATGTACACGCCTTCGGTGATGTCGGCCATCAGCGCGGCTGGGGTGAGGGTGCCGTTGGCCAGGACGATGTTGGCGGTGCTGACGTGGGGGGCGCCTGAGCCGCCGCGGCCGGCGTGGCCGGTTGGGGCGAGGTCAAGCTGGCGTGCGGCGGCGCAATCCATCAGCCATCCGGTCAGGCGGCCGGCATCGATCAGGGCGCGGGGGGCTGTTGGCAGGCCTTCGCCGTCGAACGGGCGGGAGCGCAGGCCGCGGCGGATGTGCGGGTCTTCCAGGATTGTGACGCTGGGGTCGAACAGTTGGGCGCCGGCTTTGTCGAGGAGGAAGCTGGCGCGGCGGGCGATCGATGATCCGGTGATGGCGCCGATCAGGTGGCCGACGAGCGAGGCGCCGACGCGGGGATCGAAGACGACGGTCATTGGGCCGCTGCGCATTTTTCCGGGGTTTAGGCGGCGGACGGCGCGTTCGCCGGCTTCGCGGCCGATGGTTTCGGCGCTTGCGAGGTCGGCGGCGTGGCGCACGCTGCTATAGGCATAGTCGCGCTGCATGGTGCTGCCTTCGCCGGCGACGACGCTGGCGGAGATGCCGTGGCTGCTGCCTGAGTATGCGCCAGTGAAGCCGTTGCTGGTGGCGAGGGCGAATACTGATCGGCCGCTGCTGGCGCTGCCGCCATTGCTGTTGGTGACGCCGGGCACGGCGACTGCGGCTGCTTCGATGGCGTGGGCCATGTCGCGCAGGGCGGCGGGTTCTGCTTCGCCGCCGTCATCGAGATCGAGTTCGGGCGGGGCGGTGCGTAGCAGGAGCGCGGCATCGGCGAGGCCGGCAAATTTGTCGGGCGGGGCGAGGCGCGCCATGGCGACGGCGCGTTGGGCCAGTTCATCGAGCGCGGCATCGCCCAGGTCGGTTGAGCCGATCGAGGCGGAGCCGCCGCCGGCGAACACGCGCAGGCCGATATGTTCGGATTCGGACCGTTCGACATCTTCGAGCGCGCCCAGGCGGACGGTGACGCTTTGCGAGCCATTGGCCATGTAGAGCGTGTCACCGGCTTCGGCACCGGCCAGTTTGGCCCGGCGCAACAGCGCCTCGCACCGTTCGCTCGCATCGTTGGGGGAAAGCATTGGTTGGAAGGTCCACGCAGAATAGGGGGGTAAGCACTGCGCTTAGCCCTGCATCGCGGGTTCTACAACGGTTGGCTTATGCCAGGTGGCCGACGATGACCTTGAACAGGCCGGTCACGGCAAAGGGCAGGCCGATCGCGAATAGCCAGACCGCGAGCTGGTCGCTTCGGAATGCGTGGGCGTGTGAAGGGTCAGCGGCTCCGAGATCGTCCAGGCCTTCCCAATGGCGTTCGTAACGGCGGAAGAGGGGGATGATCGCGGCGACCAGCACGACGAGCGCGAACAGCGGGAGCATCGACGACGTGTTTTGCGACAGGGCGTGCATCGTCACGACAATCTGCAGGGCTGTGTAAACCAGCAGCGCGTAGGCGACGGTATCGCTCATGCGCTTGCGCCAGTCGAGCCGGGTTGCAGCTATCGGATGCCGTTTGGCGGTCGCGATATCGACCTGGTGCAACCTGGCAACGGACTGACTGTCGGTTCTGACCATCATGAACGCCCCTATGTCCGCCGTGGCAGTAGATCATGGCGCGCGGGGGGAGGCAAGACCGCATGATCGCGGACTTGCGCCTGAACCGGATTATTGCACAAATCGTGCCAGATCATGCGTCACGGGCTTTGCCAGCGCGCGATCAGCGGCTAAGGCACCGATGCCGCATGATGATGGCGGTGCTCAGCATGGTTGACACATGAACGACACGGTCTCTTCAGTTCCTGGCACCCTGATCCCAGGTCAGGATCTTGCCGCTGCAAAGGCCGAGGCCGATCTGGTGGCGCGCGAAGGCGGGCTCGAAGTGGTCTCGATCGCCAAGTCCTATGACAAGCGCGCGGTGCTCAGCGACATTTCGCTGTCGGTGGCCAAGGGCGAAGTGCTCGGCCTGCTCGGGCCGAACGGCGCGGGCAAGACGACCTGTTTCTATTCGATCATGGGACTGGTGCGGCCCGATTCGGGGCGCATCCTGCTCGATGGGGTCGATATCACGAAGCTGCCGATGTACCGGCGCGCGATTCTGGGGCTGGGCTATCTGCCGCAGGAAACCTCGATTTTTCGCGGGCTGACGGTCGAGCAGAACATTGCCACCGTGCTCGAATTGATCGAGCCCGATCGCGAATTGCGCCGGGCCGAGCTCGAACGCCTGCTCGACGAATTCGGCCTGACCCGGTTGCGCACCAGCGCGGCGATGGCGCTGTCGGGCGGCGAACGCCGTCGTTGTGAAATCGCGCGCGCGCTGGCCGCGCGGCCGTCGATCATCCTGCTCGACGAACCGTTCGCCGGCATCGATCCGCTCTCGATCAGCGACATCCGCAACCTGGTGAAGGATTTGACCCGGCGCGGCATCGGCGTGCTGATCACCGATCACAACGTGCGCGAAACGCTCGATATCGTCGATCGCGCGTGCATCATCTATGGCGGGCAAGTGCTGTTTACCGGCAGTCCCGAGGCGCTGGTCGCCGATCCCAATGTTCGCCGGCTCTACCTGGGCGAGGGCTTCACGCTTTAGACATGGCGGGGGACATGCCGGCTCGGGGGGGCTTATGGGATTAGGCCCAAGGCTGGATCTTCGCCAGTCGCAGTCGCTGGTGATGACGCCGCAATTGCAGCAGGCGATCAAGCTGCTGACATTGTCCAATCTCGAAGTCGAAGCGTTCATCGGCGAAGCGCTCGACGCCAATCCGCTGCTCGATATCGGCGAGGCGCCGGCTGAAACCAGCGTTTCCGCGCCGGAAGATCCGGACCATCGCCGCACGCATCTCGAAACATCGCCGATTGACCAACTGGTGGGCGAGGGGCGCGGCGCGGAGGATCGCCCGCTCGACATCGACCCGACCACGCTCGATCGCGACCGTGATACGGGCGCGGGCGCCAGCGCGGACAGCGGCGACTGGAGCGCGGGCGGGGCGGGGGGCGATCCCGACGCACCGGGAATCGATACGCATGCGGCGAGCGCGGCGAGCCTGGCCGAACATCTGCACGCGCAGGTCGGCGCAACGTCGCGCGATCCGCAACTGGTGTTCATCGCGCGCTGGCTGATCGATCAGCTCGATGACGCGGGCTATCTGCTGCAACCGCTGGCCGAGGCGGCGGACATGCTCGGCGTGTCGCTGGCCTTGGCTGAGGGCGCGTTGGCGCTGGTGCATACGCTCGATCCAACCGGGGTCGGCGCGCGCGACTTGGGCGAATGCCTGGCGTTGCAGGCGCGCGAGGCCGATCGTTATGACCCGTGCATGGCGCGCCTGCTCGACAATCTCGATCTGATCGCGCGCGGTGACCTCGCGCGGTTGAAACGCATGTGCAGTGTCGATGACGAAGATTTCGCCGACATGTTGGCCGAATTGCGCGGCTATGATCCAAAGCCGGGCCTGCGTTTTGGTGGCGGCGCGGCCGAAACGATCGTGCCCGATGTGCTGGTGGCGGCGGTGGTACTGGAAGGCGGCGAGCAGGGTTGGGACATCGCGATCAACCAGGCGACTCTGCCCCGGCTGATCATCAACCGCCCGTATTATGTCGAAATGCGCAAGGGGTGCGTCGCGAAAGAGGCGCAGGCGTGGCTCGGCGAGAAACTGGCCGATGCCAACTGGCTGCTCAAGGCGCTCGACCAGCGGCAGAAGACGATCCTGAAAGTCGCGGCCGAAATCGTGAAGCAGCAGGACGGATTCTTCCGCCACGGCGTGTCGCACCTGCGCCCGCTGACTTTGCGCACGGTCGCCGAAACGGTGTCGCTGCACGAATCGACGATCAGCCGGGTGACCTCGAACAAATACCTGGCCTGCGCGCGCGGGACGTTCGAGCTGAAATTCTTCTTCACTTCGGGCGTCGCCTCGGCCGATGGCGAAGGCGCGGTGTCGGCCGAAGCGGTCAAGGACGCGATTCGCCGCCTGATCGATGCCGAAGATGCCAAGGCCGTGTTGTCCGACGACACGCTTGTCGACCTGTTGCGCGACAAGGGTTTCGACCTGGCGCGGCGCACGGTCGCCAAATATCGCGAGGCGATCGGGCTGGGCAGTTCGATACAAAGGCGGCGCCAGAAAGCGCTGAACCAGACGGCGGGCGGGCGCGTGCGATGAATCGAGTGGGGCGCCACTTGCCACCAAGTCCCTGCGCGGCATATGGCCCGTGCATGGGATATCGGGTGTTGGGATATGATTGACGCCGAGCAGAGCGTGAGTTGGCGCATCGCGCTGCTGCGCATCGGCACGGCATCGGTGGGGGTCGCGGCGATCCTGGTGTCGGGCGTGGCGATCTATCGCAATCAACGCCCGCGATCGGGCATGCCCGTGGTCGCGCTGCCGGCGCCACGCGAAACCGCCGCGCCCACGGTCGAGGATGCGATCACGCACCTGCAGACCGAAGTCGCGAAGACGCCCGACAACGCCGACGCCTGGCGCACTTTGGGCTGGTCGTATTTTCAACGCGCGCAATACACGCAAAGCGCCGATGCGCTGCGCCAGTCGGTCCGGCTCGATCCAACGAGCGCGCGCACTTTGTCGTTCCTGGGCGAGGCGCTGTTGCAGGCGCACCATCCCGAGGGGCACATGCCGGTCGAGGCGCGGATGGCGTTCGACGAGGCGATCAAGCTCGATGCCAAGGATGCGCGCGCGCGCTATTACCGCGCGGTCGGCTGGGATCTGGCCGGGCAACATCGCCGCGCGATCAATGCGTGGTTTTCCCTATTGAAGGACACACCGGTCGACGCGCCCTATGCCAGCGACATCCGCGCTGTGATCCGCACGGTGGCGGACCGGCATCATATCAAGGTCGAAAAACGCCTGGCCGAGGCGCAGTTCGCGCCGCCTGCAAACACGTCCGCGCTTCCCGCCAGTGTCGCCGGCCCTGCGAAAGTCACCGTGCCCGAACCGGCGGGCGACAAGATGCGCGCGGTCGAGAACGTGCCGCAGCCGACGACCCCTGCGGCTGAACCCTCTCCGACAGTGCCGGGTCATTAAGATCTTTGCGCCAGGATGCTGGAATCACGAGCAGGCGATACCAAAAATTAACCTTTCATGTTCATAGCTCATATGGTTAATGAATGGCGCGACCCTCTGCCGAGGCGAAAAGCCGTTCGGGGGTAATGGCAAGAAGGGATTGATCCATGCGGGTTCTGCTGATCGAGGACGAGCCGACTACAGCCAAAGCAATTGAACTCATGCTGTCTGCAGAAGGGTTCAACATCTATTCTACCGATCTGGGCGAAGAAGGCCTCGATCTGGGCAAGCTGTACGATTACGACATCATCCTGCTGGATCTTAACCTGCCAGACATGCACGGTTACGATGTCCTGAAGAAATTGCGCGTTGCCAAAGTGCAGACGCCGGTACTGATCCTGTCGGGCATTTCGGAAATGGACAGCAAAGTGCGCTCGTTCGGCTTTGGCGCCGACGATTACGTGACCAAGCCGTTCCATCGCGAAGAACTGATCGCCCGCATCCACGCCGTGGTCCGCCGGTCGAAAGGCCATTCGCAATCGGTCATCCGCACCGGCAAACTGTCGGTCAACCTCGACGCCAAGACCGTCGAAGTCGACAGCGCCCGCGTGCATCTGACCGGCAAGGAATATGCGATGCTGGAACTGCTCTCGCTGCGCAAGGGCACCACGCTGACCAAGGAAATGTTCCTGAACCACCTGTATGGCGGGATGGACGAGCCGGAACTGAAAATCATCGACGTGTTCATCTGCAAATTGCGCAAGAAATTGTCGCATGCCTGCAGCGGTGACAACTACATCGAAACCGTCTGGGGCCGCGGCTATGTGCTGCGCGATCCGGATGACCTTTCGGAAACCGTTGCCGCCTGAATTACGGGTACATAAGGTCGGTTCGTGGCGCTGGCGCGCATCGTACCGACCATTCCCTGGAAATGACCCGCCTTCTGGCGGGTCTTTTTTTGCGTGCCGCCGGCGTACCTGAAGGTGGCAACAGGCGGCTCATTTCTTAACCCTATTTGCCCATAACCGGCCACTGAGGATACATCCCGGAGAGGTATCAGTGGTTCCATTGCCGCAAAGGCAGGTCACACATCGGCTAACCAGGGCCTCGCAAGCCATGCCGATTCGGATCCCGGCATGGTTGCCTTCTGCGGCGTTTTTCTGTGCTCATGCCCTTGTCCTGTGGCTCGGGGCACAGCATGTCACGATCGTCTCGATCTGCATTCTCGTCCTGGCGCCCTGTCTCGCAGCCTGGACGTGCGTGCTGCGCAATCGTGCGGCGGGCAACCAGGGCTGGATCATGCTGGCGATCGCCCTGGTCCTGTGGGCCGGCGGAATGGCGGCCAATATTCCGGCCGAGCTGGTGCAGGGGGACCGGTCGGGCGAGACCTTTGTCAGCATGCTGCTGTTCATCCTCTACGGCGTGCCGATCATTTTTGCCGCCGCCAGCCCGGCGCGCGACGATTGGAAAGTGCGGGTGTTCGACGCGGTTCTGGCGCTGACCCTGGGCGCGCTGTTCTTCATCCACACCTTCGCCGTTGCGACCGGAGCGCGATCAAATCCCACAGACGAAGCCAGCCTGCGCCTGATGTTCGACCTGCAGAACCTGTCTATCGCGGCGTTTGCGCTGGTCCGTTTCCGGGCAAGCCGGGACGCCGGCGACCGGGAGGTGTTCGGGGCGCTGACGGTCTTTGGCTTCGTGTACATGGCTGCGGCGGGTTATGTGAACCACGAGCAATCGTCGGATTATGGTGGCGCGGTCGATCTCGTGATCGACTTGCCATTTCTTGTCCTGGCCTATTGGATCATGCGCCCGTTGCGCATGCAGCCGGGGCCGCCTGCGGTTTCGGTACGTCACGCCTCGATCGTCGACGCGGTCAGTCCGCTGATGCTGCCGGCGATGCTGCTGGCCGTCGCGGGGGCCATGTTGCGCAGCCGGCCCATTGCGGCGATCGTGGGCCTTGCCGTGGCGACGCTGGTCTACGGCCTGCGCAATGTCGTCGCGCATATCCGCAATGTCGAGGAACGCCTGCGCCTCGAACACCTGGCACAGATCGACGCGCTGACCGGATTGCCCAACCGGCGCAGCTTTGACGCAGCGCTGCTCGACGAATGGTCGCGCGCGTGCCGATCCGCCGAATCGATGGCGATCTTCATGATCGACATCGATAATTTCAAACGGCTCAACGACACCCTGGGCCACGCCGAAGGCGATCGCCAATTGCGGATCGTGGCGCAGGCGCTGATGGATTGCGCCCAGCGAACCGGCGATTTCGTCGCGCGCTACGGCGGCGAGGAATTCGCCGTCATCCTCCCCGCAAGCGACCTGGCCCAGGCCAGTCAACTCGCCGAAATCATGCGCGCACGCATCTACAACCTCGCGCTCCACTCCCCGGCGACAGGCGGCCCCACCACGGTCAGCATCGGCATCGGGCACTTTTCGGGCATCCAGCCGGGCGCGTGCGAAGCGCTGCTGGCGGCCGCCGACGAGGCGCTGTATGAAGCCAAGCACGCCGGCCGCAATGCAGTCCGGGTGCGGACCGGGCCATGACCCATCAGCCGATCGTGCCACCGCCATCGACGGTAACCGTTGTCCCGGTCATATAGGGATTGGTCGCGAGCAGCAGGATGGCTTCGGCGATATCCTCGGGCTGGCCGACCCTGCGGACGGGGAGATTTTGCGCGGCTTTGTCGAACATCGCCTGGCGGGCGGCCGGGGCCTTGCCGCGCCGTTCCTGCGTATCGATCAGGCCCGGCGACACAGTATTGACGCGGATCGGCGCTTTTTCCAGCGCCAGTCCGCGCGCCAGCGCCTCGAGCGCAGCATTGATCGCGCCCTGCAGGACCGCGGACGCATTCGGCCGCTGCGAGAGGAAACCGGACATCAGGGTGAGCGATCCGTGCTCGGCGATCCTGGCATGCCGCGCCACGCGGTAGGCGCCGAAGAACTTGCTGTTCATCGCAGCTTGCGCGTCGTCGAGGTCGAGCCCGGCGACAGGCCCCGACTTGGCCACCGCGGCGGCGACCACGACATGATCGAAGGGTTCCTGCGACTGGAAGAACGCGGCGACGCTGCTTTCGTCCAGCACGTCCAGCGCATCCCGGCCCGGCCGTGAGACCTGGGCTCCGGCCTTGACGAAGGCGTCTGCGGTCGCCCCGCCGATGCCGCCCGTCGCGCCGATCACCAGAACGCGCTTATCCTGTAATTCGTAGGCCATGATAGTTCTCGCTTCGTGACATGATGTGCGCCTCATCGATCGGATCGACGCGGCTCCCTCTGTTCGGTGAGGAACACGAGGAAAATGACGAGTGCCAGCGCGGCGCCGACACCCGCCGTCAGCCGCCAGCCGCCGTGAAAATAGGTGACCGACCCCAGCGTGGATCCTGCCGCGCCGCACAGGAACAGCACGGTCATATACGCGGCGTTCAGGCGCCCGCGTGCCTCCGCGTCGATGCTCTGCACGACCCGCTGCCCAAACACCTGGTTGGCCTGTACCGCGCCATCCAGCAGGATCGCCGCGCCGGCCAGTACGATGACCGAGCCGATATTCTGGGCCCAGGCGGTAATCGCCATCGCGACCGCGCCGCTCAGCATCGCCGTGCCCGTGCCGATTTTTCCGCCGCCGCGATCGGCGATTTTCCCCGCGACAGGCGCGGTCAACGCGCCGGCCGCACCTGCCAGGGCAAAGACCGCGATACCCACTTTTCCAAAGCCGAACCGATCGCGCAACATCAGCGGCCCAGCGGTCCAGAACATGTTGAACACCGCAAACAGCGTGCCCTGGTACGCGGCGCGGCGCTGCAGAGGCCGCACCGTCATCATCAGGCGCGCGGTCGATGCCAGGGTCGCCGGATAGCTGCGACCGGGCCTGGGTTTCCAGGTCGGAAGGGCGCGGGACAGCAGTACCAGCAGGCCGAGCATGGCGACCGCCGAGACGATGAATATGGCGCGCCAGTCCCAGCGCGAGGCCAGGAAACTCGCCAGCGGCCGGGACAGCATGATGCCGGTCACCAGGCCGCCCATCAGGGTGCCGATCACTTGCCCGCGTTGTTTTTCGGGCGAAAGGTGGACCGCCAGCGGAATGAGGATCTGGCTGCCGACCGCAAAGATCCCCAGTGCCAGCGACCCGATGAAGAAACCGGCCGCGGAATGGGTGCATGCCAGCCAGACGAGGCTGAGCACGGTTCCTGTCGTGGTGACGAGGACCAGACGGCGATTTTCGATGAGATCGGCGAGGCTGACCAGAAAGAACAGCCCGAGCCCGTAGCCAAGCTGGGTCGTGGTCACGACCAGGCCCGACAGGCTTATCGGCATGTGCAGGCTTTCGGCGATCGGTCCGGCGATCGACTGCGCGTAATAGATATTGGCGGTCGTCGCGCCGCATGCCAGCGCGAACAGAAAGACGACGGCCTTCGACAGGCCGGCCGGTTCCCCGGTGGGTTGCGGCGATGTCTTTCCTAGAATGGCCATGGCGGCTCGATAGCGGCGTTCGCTTTTGCGCAAAAGTCGGTTTATTGGGTTGGACCGTCTCGGCAGTGGAACACTTATGGATCTCGTCGCGCTTGCCGATTTCACGCTGGTCGCGGCGCATGGCGGGTTTGGCCGGGCGAGCCGCGCGACCGGCCGGCCCAAGGCGACGCTGTCTCGCCGGGTGGCCGAACTGGAAGCCGCGCTCGGAGTCCAGTTGCTGGAACGCGGCGCCCGCTCCTTGCGGCTTACCGAAGCCGGCGCGCAGTTGCAGCTCCGCGCCACGCACCTGCTGGGGCAGCTCGACGAGCTTGGCGAAGCCGTGACCGCGCAAAGCGAAATTCCCCGCGGGCGCATCCGGATCAGCGCACCCGTCGTTTTCACGCAGATCGCCCTGAGCCGGATCGCGGCCAGGTTCGTCCAGGATTATCCGGAGGTCGATGTCGAGATCGTCGCCGACGAACGCTATGTCGATCCGGTCGAGGAAGGCTTCGACCTCGTGATCCGGGCCAATCCAGCTCTGGATGATCGGCTGGTGGGGCGGCGGATCCTGCGCGACGAAAGGCTGGTCGTCGCATCGCCCGCGCTGCGACGTCCCGATCAGGCGACGGGCTCCCGCTCGCTGGCCGTCGTCAATGCGGCCTTGCTGATCACGGCAATGCCAGACGACATCTGGCGCTTCGACGATCCCGCGAAGGCCGCTATCCGGCCGAAAGCGGTCTTGCGCCTGTCATCGCTGACGATGGTGAAAGAGGCCGTGCTTGCCGGGGCCGGCGCCGGAATACTGCCGCGCATGCTGGCCGCGACGGACCTGGAACGCGGCAGCCTCGTCAACTGGGGCATGCTGAAAGGCGGCCATATCGACCTGTGGGCGCTCCACAGCTCGGGCCACCGACCGAGCGCCAAAATCCGGATTTTCCTCGATTACCTGGTCAGGCAATTTCCCGACCAGGCATTCAAGGGCGCCGCATTTACCGCGCCGCCGATCTAACCCGTCTGGGTCCCGGCTTACCAGGGAACGGGGCCTTTCTCGTCCGAAAACGTGCCGGTCGGGCCGTCGGCACCGATCAGCGCCAGGCGCACTAGTTCGCGCGCGCCTTCTTCCAGGCTGCGGGTGCCGTTGAAGTTGTTGAGTGCGGTCGACGTGAAGCCCGGGCAGGCGGCATTGACCTTGATATTGGTCCCTTCGAGCGCGAGCGCAAACGCCAGCATGACGGCATGCGCGGCGGCCTTCGATACCGAGTAATTGCCGAACATCCGGCGGTGGTCGTTCGCCGGGTCGGAATTCAGCGCAAGCGATCCTCCCGAGCTGGCGGTGATGACCACGCGGCCCGCCGGTGCTTCGCGCAGCAGCGGCAGCATGGCCTGCGTCACGGCAATGACCCCGAACACGTTGGTTTCGAAAACCGTGCGCACGTCGGCGATCGGCGTGTCGGTCAGCATGTTGGTCTTCATCACGTCGGCAAACGACAGGCCCGGCTGGGCGCGCGAAATGCCGGCATTGTTCATCAACACGTCCAGCCGGCCGAATTCGGCGCGGATGCGGCTTGCCGCCGCGTCGATCGACGCCTGGTCCGTCACGTCGATCTGGATCGCGTGCGCGCCAGCGCCGATCTCGCGCGCTGCGGCCTCGCCCTTGGCCAGGTCGCGCGCGCCGACAAGCACGGTCAACCCGTTCGCGACGAGGTCCTTGGCGATTTGCAAGCCGATCCCCTGGTTCGCCCCGGTCACGAGGGCAACGCGCTGTTCTGCCATTTCAAAATTCCTTGTATCGCTGGCCAGCCTGAAGCGGCCGGGCTATGTCATCAAACGGAACGTCATCCGTTTCATATACGGAACGTTGTTCCGGATGGCAAGTGCGCCCTAACGCGGCGCGCGCATCACGATCAACTCGGCGCCAAATCCGATCAGCACCGCGGCAAAGCCATACCGCTGCCCCGCCTGCACCGCCGGCCGACGTGCCAGCCAGCCGCCGAGCGACGCGCCCCAGAGCGCAAACACGACATCGAACGCAAACCCCATGAACACGAGGATCGCCCCAAGCACGGCGAACTGCGCGAGGATCGGTCCGGCGCCGGGCCGAACAAATTGCGGCAACAGGACCGAACAGAACAGCAGGGGCTTTGGATTGAGCAGGTTGGTCAGAAACCCGCGCACCACCACGCGCGCGTCGCGGCGGCCACCACCAGCCGCGCGATCCGGCACCAGCGACCGCACGCGCAACAGTCCGATCCCCAGCCAGACCAGATAAGCCGCCCCGACCACCCGCACAGTCGCAAACAACCAGGGCGCAGTATGCAACAGCGCCGCCAGCCCGACCGCCGCAAACAGCACATGACACGCCCGCGCCCCGCCAAGCCCGACCGTCGCCGCCAGTGCCTGCGCCCGGCCACGCGCCGCGCCCACCTGCAGCAGGAAAATCATGTCGGGCCCGGGCACCATATAGGCGACAACCAGCGCACCAAGGAAAACAGGAATACCGCTCATATCGTCCGTCCCGATCCGCCAATGCCGAATGTCATCTGGCATTTTCACGAAGACACGATACTATCATCGGCATGAGCACCGATCGAACGAATGGATTACAGGAAAGCCAGCCCTCGGCCGTCCTCGACCGAACAGACGCCGCCATTCTGAGCCTTCTGCAGAATAATGCCCGGCTCTCGGTCAAGGAAATCGCCGCCGAGATCGGCCTCGCCCCCTCCTCGACTCACGAACGCATCCGCCGCCTGCGCGAAGCCGACATCCTGCGCGGCGCCCACGCCCAGGTCGACCCAAAGGCACTCGGCATCGGCCTCGAAGCGCTGCTGATGATCGAACTGTCAAAACACCGCCGCTCAACCGTCGACAGCTTCCTCGAAGAAGTCGTAAAAGTCCCCGAAGTCCGCTTCGCGTTCCTCGTCACCGGCCGCCACGACCTGGTCGTCCACGTGGTCGTCCGCGACACCCAACACCTGAAAGACCTCGCGCTCGACAATTTCACCAACCGGCCAGGCGTCACGCGGATCGAAACCTCGATTATCTTCGACGCGCGCCACCGGTATGAATTGCCGCTGTTGCGGTAGCGTAAATCTCAGTGGCACTGGAAACGGGCAACTCCCTCTTCCATCAAGCGTTTTCCGAGAAATAGGGTACACTGTCCCGGCATTTCCCTCCCCTCCGCGTTTCCAAACATAGTTATCGACGGTTGTCAGGCGAGCAAGCGACCGACTCGCAGGCCAACTCATTGCTACGTTTGCAAGTCACGATATAACCGAGCTGGGCAGTGATTGCGCGGGGGATGGGAAATGGCTTACCGGAACAAGACCTACATTGCCTTCGATGGTGACCGCGACATGGGCTACTATCGACTTATGACCGCCTGGTCTGCGCACGAAGGATTCGATTTCGAGATCCATAATGCCCATGATTTAAACACCGCACGAGATTCGAGCCAAGAGGAAAGCATCAAGCGGCAGCTTCGGGAGCGTTTCGCCAACTCAAAATTATTCCTGGTACTGATCGGGGAGAACACCCGGAACCTGACGAAGTTTGTGAAGTGGGAGATTGAGACGGCTGTTCGGCTCGAACTTCCTATTATGGGAATAAACATTAACGGGAGTCGCCGTAAAGATGAGCGCTGCCCAAGCGCTTTGCGTGATCAACTCGCCGTTTACACGCCGTTCAACCAAAAGATCATCACGTTTGGGATGAAAAATTGGCCCGTATCTTACCTTAGTCACAAACAAAGGGGGGATACGGGCCCTTTCCACTATAACGACGACATATATAAGCGACTTGAATTATAGATGACATATTTTTTAAAATCTGTCGCGACATACTCGTTCTGGCGGTATGCCTTACTTTCAACTGAGGCGTTGGCAAAGCTACTAGCCACCGTCGGCGCGCTTTATCTCTTCATGCAGATTCTTGATTTTCTCGGCATTTATGCCAAGGACCGATATAGTAGCTACGCGATCCTTCCAATGATTGGTTTTGCGATCGTGTACGTGGTCGTCACACGGCGCCCGATCACCCGCGTTTCATACAAGATGCCAGGTAGAGATTATTTGGTTGAGGTCCGAATCGGCGACATTTTCGCCGGTACGAACGATGTCGTCGTAAGCACGAACTCGACTTTTGACACGAGTATGGCGAATGGGCTGATCGCGACGGACAGCCTACAGGGCCAAGTTGCTACTCGATTTTTTCAGTCGAATACCGATGAGATCGATATGCAATTGCAGGCCGATCTTTCTAAGGCAAAGGGAACGGCCCGAGCAGATGCTCCCGGCAAAAACGTTGAGTATCCGATTGGTACCGTGGCGCGAGTGAAGGGGCACGGCCGCACATTCTATTTTCTCGCGATGTCTCGGTTGAATGCTCAAGGTACTGCCAGCACGTCTATCAGGGAGGTCGAGGACGCACTGTCATCTCTTTGGACATTTATTCTTACCCACGGCGAACTGAAGGACTTATCGGTTCCCCTAATGGGTACAGGGCGAGGACGTACTGGCTACCCGCGCAAGAAGATGGCTGAGCGCATTGCGCAATCGTTCGTAGACGGGTCGAACAAGCAAGTTTTCTCGAACAGGATTTCGATCGTCATACGTCCGGAGGATGCCGAGAATTTCGGTGTGAACCTCTATCAAGTTCGAGATTATCTCGTTCAGGGGTTGCACTGATGGTTAGGATCAACTTGTTCAAAGCCTTTGAAGCGCGAGCATTCGATTCCGGTGTTTTTGTCCGCCATAGCGTGAACTTTTACAAACGTGCCTGATCGAAGCGAGCCGGCCTCCACCGTGTCACCGCGCCTTTGTCTCGCCCGCAACCGGATTAATGCGGAGACAGTATACCTAATTTTTTTAGGTCAAATGCGCCATCAGAGCGTATGTTCTCGCCTACTTTCTGAAACCGTATCGAATGCAGACGAAGTTATTCGCTGGCGGAAATCAGTATACTGTCCCCTGATTGGAACCGCTCTGAAGCCGCGACCAGGTTCTGCGCGATTGGAGTTCCGGCGACGTTTGCGGCCCGGTTGCGGGTTGCAGCAGTCGGTTCGCAGCGCTGACGCTCCGAACCGACCGACATGCGCGAGATTGCGATCGTTCGTGTCATTTCAAACGGCAGCGACACCGCCGTCGACGAAAAGTTCGTGGCCAGCGATGAAGCTGCTGTCGCTCGATGCCAGGAACAGGACGGCGCGTGCAACTTCATCGGTTTGCCCCAATCGTCCAAGCGGAACGCCTTGCGTGAGCATGTCTTCCGCACCCGGGCGCTCATCGAGATAATTGCGGATCAATCGTGTTTCCGTGCCGCCAGGCGCAACGACGTTGACCCGAATGCCGCGGTCCTTGAGATCGGTCGTCCAACTGCGCGCGAACGATCGGACTGCCGCCTTGCTCGCGTTGTAGAGCGATTGGCCGGGCAGGCCCTTGCTGCCCGCAATCGAGCCGTTCAGGACGATGGTACCGCCCTGTGCCATCAGGGGCAGGGCTTTCTGCACGGTAAAGATCATGCCTTTGACGTTCACATCGAACATGGCATCGATATGCGTTTCGTTGATGTCTTCGATCCCGACGATCTCGTGGATACCTGCATTGGCGAAGACAACGTCGACGCGGCCATGATCAGCCCGAATCCGCTCGTACAGTCGGACGATATCCGCGGCGGAGGCAACGTTTCCCTGAACGCCAATGGCGCCATTTCCGATTTCGGCCACCGCTTCATCGAGCAGCGCCTGACGGCGGCCGGTGATGTACACATGGGCGTCTTCGCTGGCGAAAAGCTTTGCCGTCGCCAGCCCGATCCCGTCGCTACCGCCGGTGATCACGACAACCTTTTTCTCGAATCGCTTCGTCATTGGCACCCTTTTGCGCTAAGTGGAGGTTTGCTTCACTTCTTTTATGGAGGCATCTTCCACTTGGCAAATGAAGACTGGGAAAAAGTTGGGCGACAAATCTGTGCTTCGTGTCGATGCGCTGCAGAACCGGGAGCGGATCCTGGCTGCGGCCGAGCAGGCGTTCCTCGAACGGGGAGCAGGCGTTCCGCTGGAAGACGTGGCCAGACGTGCGGGCGTGGGGATCGCCACGTTGTACCGCCGGTTCCCGACGCGCGAGGCGCTTCTGGCCGAGACCAGTAACGCCCGGTTCCTGGCGCTCGCCGAATCAAGTCGTGCGCGTGACGGGACGCTTGATCCGGAACGCGCAATCCGTGCGTTTCTCGAAGAGCTTGTCTTGAACACGAGCCTGTATCAAAGTCTGGCCGCCTCGCTCGGGACGGTGCTGCAACACGGCACGCTGGGTTGCAACGCGATAACCGCGGAAGGAAAGCGCCTGCTGGCGCGCGGACAGGACATCGCCGCAATTCGTCACGACATCACGTTCGACGATTTGATTTGCGTGGTAACGGCTATTTCGCTTTCCGTGGAACAGGATGCGTCGTCACAAACGCGGGTGGCGCACCTGGTTGATTTGCTGTTTGGGGGCATAGCGAGCCGCTGAACGTCCAATCCCGCAAACGAACTGGTTTATCGCGCGTCATGCACCATCCCCGACCGAGCCTGCTGCGGCTGTTCTTCACCATCCAGGGCTCGATCATTCCCAAGATTGCCCGGCGCGTTGTCGGGATGACGCTGTTTGCGGTGGCGGTCGTGTTTGCGGCGCATCGCTGGCCGGCCGTGGCGACGCTTAGCGCGGCGCCGTTTACGCTGCTCGGTATCGCGCTTTCGATCTTTACCAGCTTTCGCAATTCCGCCTGTTACGAACGGTGGTGAGAGGCGCGCAAGCTTTGGGGGACGCTGATTGTCGAAACGCGCAACCTTGCGCGGCAGTGCCAGGTGTTGCCGGGTGCGGCGCGGGACAGCATTCTGCGTGACGCCGGCGAATTTGCGGCTGCGCTGGCCAGGCATTTGCAGGGCGAGGCCGGGACGACCGCGAGCGATGGCGTGGCAGTTTCGCCGGACGCGTTTCTCGTTCGTGCCTCGCGCACATGTTTCGAGGCGCAGCGGTCGGGGGCGATCGATGGGTGGCGCGTGCAGTTGATCGAGGGCAGCCTGGCCGGGCTTTGCGCCGTGCAGGCGGGATGCGAGCGCATTCGCAGCACGCCGCTGCCGTTCGCCTATCATCTGCTGCTCCATCGGACGACGGCGCTGTTCTGCCTGATGTTGCCGTTCGGGCTGGCCAATGCCCTGGGGTATGGGGCGCCGATCTTTGTCGCGTTGATCAGCTATGCCTTCTTTGGCATCGACGCGCTGGCCGACGAGATGGAAGAGCCGTTTGGGCGCGAGCAGAATGACCTGGCGCTCGATGGGCTGGTGCAGACCGTGCGGCGCGAGATTGCCGCGGCCGTAAGCGCATAGTCGCTCGGGCGGCTTGACCACGCCGCCCACATTTGTCATCCGCCCGGCCCATGGCTATCCACGATCCGACCACGCTCAACCGTCTCTATGGCCGCGCGAAGGGGAAACCCTTGCGTGTGTACCAGCAGGGGCTGGTCGATGACCTGTTGCCCCGGCTGCTCGTGCCCGCCGAGGGCGAGGTTACGGCGGAGCGGTTGTTTGGCGCCGATCGCCCGCTGCATTTCGAGATCGGGTTTGGCGGGGGCGAGCACCTGGCGTTTCGCGCCGACATGCTGCCCGATCACGGGTTTATCGGGGCCGAGCCGTTTCTGAACGGCGTGGCGCAGGCGCTGTCGCATATCGATGGCGAGAGCGGGTATAGCCCAATCGGCAATGTGCGGATCCAACATGGCAATGCGCTCGATGTCCTGCGGCGCATTCCCGATGGCGCGCTGTCGTTCGTCTATCTGCTGCATCCCGATCCCTGGCCAAAGGCGCGGCATATCAAGCGGCGGATGATGAACGACGGGCCGCTGGCGATGATCGCGGCGAAGCTGAAGCCGGGCGGCGAATTCCGCTTTGGCACCGACCATCCGATCTATCTGCGCCATGCCCTGATGGTCATGCGCCGCCATGCCGACCAGTTCGAATGGCAGGTCAACACGCCGGCCGATTTCCAGGTGCGCCCCGGCGGCTGGCCCGAAACCCGCTATGAAGCCAAGGCCCGCGCGCAGGGACACGAAGTCTGGTACTTTCGCTACACGCGCAAATAATCGCCTGATCAATCCTGCGCGGTTGGCCGGATGACGATGCTGCCGACATCGACATCGTCGGGCTGGTCGATGGCATAGGCGATGCCGCGTGCGATCGCCGCGGGCGGGATGGCGATGTCGCCCATCCGCGTCGCGATCGCGTCCCTGACGGCCATGTCCGTGAACGAATCCGCCAGGCTGGTCGCGATCATGCCGGGCGAGACTTCGGTCACGCGCAAGTGCGGGCCGGCTTCCTGGCGCAGGGCTTCGGTGATCGTGCGCACGGCGTTCTTGGTCGCGGCATAGACGCCCATGGTCGGCACGATTTTGATGCCGGCGGTCGATACGACATTGATCACATGCCCGGATTTCTGCCGCGCGAAGACCGGCAGCGCGGCGGCAATGCCATAGAGCGTGCCGCGCAGGTTGACGTCGATCATCGCGTCCCAGTCATCGACGCGCAACGCATCGAGGCGCGAGATCGGGCTGATGCCGGCGTTGTTGACGATAACGTCGAGCCGGCCGCCATGTTCGAGCGCGAGCGCGACGAGCGCTTCGAGATCGGCGCGCACACAGACATCGGTGCGCCGGTACGCCACTTTGCCCCCGGCCGCCGTGATCTCGCCCGCGATATCCGCCAACAGGTCTTCGCGCCGCGCGCCGAGCACGACCGTTGCGCCCGCCTCTGCCAACAGCAGGGCCGTCGCGCGGCCGATGCCGCTGCTGCCCCCGGTAATCGCGACCACTTTGCCTGCAATGCCCATACGTGTCTCCTTCGCCGGGCTGTTTGACGCAAGCGAGCCAGACGAGCTATGCCTGATCGGCCATGTTATTATCGCAATCGTCTCCAATGACCGATCCGCTGTCGGATGTGTTCACCGTGCTCGATGCGCAGGCGACCCGGCGGACGCGCTTCGAGGGCGCAGGCGACTGGGCGCTGGCATTCCCGGCGATCGATCGTCTGAAATTCGTCGTCATGTTGCGCGGGGCAGGGTGGTTCCTGCTGCCGGGTGCGGCGCCGTTGCGGATCGCGGCAGGTGATTGCTGCCTGATCGGCCGAACGGCGTATGCGGTGGCGAGCGATCCTGCGCTGGAGCCGGTCGATGGCGCGCCCCTGTACGCCGGAGGCAACGACCTGGTGCGGCTGGGCGGGGATGACACGGTGGCCATGGGGGGAGGCATTTCGTTCCGGCCGAGGCAAGCGTCGTTCCTGCTCGATATGGTGCCGGCGTTCATGCACATCCCGGCCACGACGGCCGGTGCCGCGACGCTGCGCGCGGTGCTTGGCCTGCTGGACGCCGAAGCCGAAAGCCCCGGCATGGGCGCGAAGATCGTCACCGCGCGCCTGGCCGAAGTCCTGATGATCCAGGCGTTCCGCGCGTTCGCCGCGACGGCCACGGCGACAACCGGCTGGCTTGGCGCGCTGGCGGACCCGCGCATCGGCCGGGCGTTGCGGTCGATCCACGGGGATATCGCCCGGCCATGGACCGTCGGCGATCTGGCCGCCGAGGCCGGCATGTCGCGCGCGGCGTTTTCGGCCGCGTTCACCAGCCGCGTCGGGCAACCGCCGCTCGCCTATGTCCGCACCTGGCGCATGGCGCGCGCGCGAGCCGCGCTGGCCGAGGGTAAGTGGAGCGTGGGCGATGTCGCGGCGAGTGTCGGCTATGGCTCCCAGAGCGCGTTCGGCCATGTCTTCCGCCGAACCTTTGGCGTTGCGCCGCGACAGAGCGTTGCTTGAACCGCGGGCGGCGCGAGGTGTGGTATTTCCGCTACCGACGGCGATGATTACGCTTCAAGGCATTTTTACGTAACCATTTTGAATAAAACGGATTTTGCATTCTTGGTGCAACCCTACTACGCATTCGCCACTGGATAGATTCGCGGGGGTGAATTCTTAGATGACACTGTGTGGCGGCCGTAGGCCTTTGGTTCGACTTGCTTCAGCGCTTTCAACGACAACAGCCATCGGCATCTGCGCCCTCGCACCCGCCATTGCCTGGGCCCAATGCGCCCCAAACCCCACCCAGGCGTATACCACCACAACCTGCACCGGCACCGACCCGGGCACGCTTGTCGCCAACACCAACGGGTCGACGGTCAATGTCCAGGCGGGCGCGAGCGTTGGGTCGATTTACGCCACCACCGTCACGGTCGCGGGCCAAACGCCGCCATCGAATTTTATCACGATTGCCGATAATGGTCAGATTACGGGTGGCGTAACGGTCGATTCCGGCACGGTACCGGCCGGCAGCTTCGCCTCAAGCATTGGTGTCAATTTGAGTGTCGGCGCAAATGCCTCGATCGGCGGTAGCACGGCGATAGCGTTGATCGCGGAGACTGGGCCATACACCGGTACTGTATCGCTAATATTGGACAATCAGGGTACAATTCAGTCGGCGAGCGGAGCCGCCATCACCAGCAACGGGCCTGCCAGTGCCCAGATCACCAATTTGATCAACGAGGCCAGTGGCTCTATCGGCGGCATCCGCGCTTTTGTCGGGAGTATGACCAATAACGGCGCAATCATCGGCGGCTCCGGCAGCGCAATCGATTCGACTACGACCGGCTATTTCTATTCCTATTACACATCGTGGCAAAATAACGGCAGTATCACGTCGAACAGTTCGGCATCGACACTAATTGTGGCGGCCGGCAGTAATCTGAATCTGGCCAATGGTGGTCAGATAACCAATAGCGGAAGCGGCGCGGCGGTAGCGCTGCAGCAGCTTTCGACCTACAATACTCCTGTGATCAACAATCTTGCCGGCGGTACAATTTCGTCGGTTGGCGGTTCGGCGATCACATCGAACGCTGTGCTGACAATTACCAACGCGGGCACGATCAGTGGCGCCGGATATGCCATTAACACGTCCGGCGAACTCAATCTGACCTCCACCGGCGTTATCACCGGCGCGGTAGAGGCGGATAATGTCGGTGGGTTTGGCGCCAGCACCATCAACCTGAGTGGCGGAGGCAGTATCAACGGATCGCTGACCCTGGGCGCGACGTCACAAGGTACGAACGCATATTCAGGCAACACGCTGATTGTTGATTACGCTGGCGGGGCCAATGTGCTGTCCAGCATTTCTGGCGCTGTGAATATCGGCGGCACCAATAATGGTCTGTTCCTCAACTTGCCGGGTAGCATGACATTGAATGCGCCGTTCGCATTGCCCACGGCATTTTCGACACTGGGCCTGCAATTGGCTATGGGATCGACTGTCACACTGGCCTCGGGCTTTGCCGCGCCGACCGGCCTGACGCTGAGCTCTTCGTCGCCCTACTACTACTACGGCGGTTCAGCGACATTGATCAATAACGCCAACTTCACCACGATCGGGGCGGCGCTTTCTAACACTTCGTCCAGCCAGATCGCGATCACCAACACCGGCACGATCGTTGCCAATCTTGGCAATGCGCCTGCGGGTACTTATGCCGTCACGGCAGAGGCTTCGTATGGCACAATCGCACTGACGAACAGCGGCACGATCACCGGGAATGGCGGCAACGGCGCCTATGTAGACAGTGGTGTGGTCAACACCGGAACGATCTCCGCCGATGGTACCGCGCTGACGATTTTCAACGGGATGCTGACCAACAGTGGTACGATCGCTGGCGGAAATACCGGCCTTTCGCTGACCGGTGGTTCGGGAACGAACACCGGCACCATCACCGGCGGCCAAGTCGGGGCGGCCCTGGTCAGCACGGTGCTGACCAACAGCGGGACGATTTCCACATCTGGTGGGGGTGTCGCGGTCGGATTGGGCTCTTATGGAATATTGATCAATCAGCAGGGCGGCGTGATCAATGGCGGCGTTGGCGCGTCAGCAACCACTGAATACGGATTTTCAAGCAGCGTAACCAACGCTGGGACCATTAATGGCAATGTCAATCTGGGCACGTCGTCGTATGGCCAGACCAACAACACCTTCACCGAGCTTGCCGGTGGGGTCTTGAACGGCAATCTCAATCTGGGCAGTGGCGGCGACAAACTGGTTGTGGCGCTGGGCTCGACGGATGCGGGCGGATATCCCGGAATCACCGGCACGGTTACCGGATCGGGAACGGAAACGCTGGTTTCTCTGGTTACAGCCAACGCCTCCGCCACGCTTGGCGCGGCGGGCGGGGTATTCAGCGTTTTCGGATATGACCTTGCCAACAATGCGACGCTTACGCTGTCATCGGCCGGGACTGCGTCGGCGAGTTACGCATTCGCCGGAACGGGCACGGTCAACCTGACTGCAGATATCACCGGCACGGGTGCGTTGGCGTTGCTGAACCTGAATACTGCTTCGGTTCAGACTGACGCAACAGGCGCACAATTGCCAACGTTGCTGAATTTTACCAGCAACGGCAATCTGATAGTCGCGTCGAACCTGGACATCTACTCGCAATACGAAGCAGTAAGGGTTGGAAGTGGCAGCATTTTCACCAACAATGGCATGATTTCTTACAATAATGCGGCACCTATATCCGGGTACTATGGAGTGGTTTCCGCGATCGCGAATTTTGGTTCAGTAGTAAACAATGGAACCATTTCTGTCGGCGGAATTTCGGCGATTGACGGGGCAGCTTCGCAATCGTTCACGTCTGTTGTCAATGCCGGTACGATCGCGCAAATCGCTGGTGCTGCTGATGGCACCGGCATCATTGACATCAATAGCGTGACCAACAGCGGCACGATCGCCACGGGTGGCAACGCTGTGGAATTCCTCGTGGGCTACGTCAACCAGTTGACCAACAGCGGCACGATCACCAGCACCAATGGCTCGGCGATTACATCGGACCCGTCGGGCTATTACGCCGCGACAGCAACGATTAAAAACATGACAGGTGGCGTAATCGGTGGCGGGACTGGTCAGCCGGCGATTGCGCTAAGTATTGGCAGCGCGGTCGTCAACGGCGGTACGATCAACGGCGATGTGCAACTGGGCTTGAGCGGATACGTGTACAACACCGGGTCCACATATGTGGCGAATGGCGGTACGCTGAATGGTAACCTGACATTTGGCGGCAGCAACAATACGCTGCTGGTCGTTGGCAATTCCACCGGTGTGACCGGCACCATCGACATCGGCACCGGCACAAACAACCTCTATGCGCAGGCCTATACTGCCAGCGCCAGCGTCGATCTATCGGCGCCGCAACTGCCCACCGGATTTCAGAACGTTGGCATCGGCGCAGTCGGTTCGGGCACGGTCATCACCGTTACCGGGCCTGCTGCCGGGTTGAACAGTGGCGTGGCGTTTTTTGGTGACGGCACCATCAACAACAGCGCCAATATCAATGCGTCTGCCAGCGGCTATGCTGCGAATGCGGTTATCCTGGGCGGGAATTTGAACACGCTGCTTGGTTTGACAAGCGGACTGACATTTATCAACTCGGGCACTCTGGCCGATGGTGTGCAGGGCACGGTGCAAACCCTTACCAACAGCGGCACAATCGGGTCTAGCCCATATTTTCAAGCCTTGACTATCGCACCGACCGTTGGCGAGGCATTCCAGTTCAACAATTCCGGACAGATTTTGGGCACAATCCAGTTTACCCAATCCGAGACAAGCGGACCAACGTCTGTCAATTTCGAGAATTCCGGCACCATTACGGGTTACTTGTATGGTGAGGTGCTCACTGATCAGGCGACGTTCCTCAACAGCGGGGCGATGGCTGCGGCTTATCTGACGTTTGCGGGCACTGCGTCCGGGCCAACGGTGCCCGCAACCAGCGCATTTACAAATGTGACGAACACCGCATCCGGCAGCCTGAGCGGCGAGCTGAGTGTCTATACGACTTCGCCTAACGTGGCGGTGACCAACGCCGGGCAGATTGGCATTGGACTGGAAATTTATCAATACGCCAACAGCGGGCTCGATCAGGCAAGCGTTTCGCTTGTCAATTCGGGCAGCATCAATGGGCAAGTCAGTGTTTACGCTGCCGCTGCAAATGTGTCGGTCGCCAATTCCGGCAGCATTGCGCCCGCCACCATTTCCGGCGGAGTGATCCTGTCGGACACGACGCTAGGCAACAGTACCGTCTCGTTTAGCAACAGCGGCACGATTACAACAGGGAACAGCGGCCAAAGCGGCGTCGCAATCAGCAGCTTTGCGGGCACTACCACAGCCCCCGCGACCACGGCGGTGACTGTGACGAACAGCGGCACGATCACGGCCAATGGTGGCGGCCAGTACAACCCGTTCTTTGCCGAGCAGACGATCACTGCCGGGTTGGCGGTCAATGCAAGCGCGCCGGGCGGATCGGCGTTGGTTGCGATCACCAATGCGGCGGGTGCAACGATCTCTGCAAACGGGGCCAATTCGTCGGGGTATGGCGAATACGGCTATGGGACGCTGCCGCCGAGCCTCGTCAATGGCGGGTCGGTTGCGCTGCTCGCGCTCGCCAACACTTTCACACTCACTAATGCCGGCATCATTACCGGCGGCACGGACACGGTGCCTGCGGGCACGTACCTTGAAGTGCCCGCCTTTGCCCAACTGCCGTCGGGGCTCACCACGCTTGCGGGTGCGATCGAGGTCATTGCCGACACCGCGAGCGTGACCAACACCGGTACGATCACCGGCAATTCGATCATCGATGCGACCACTTCGGCGTTTGCCAACTATGGCACCGTCAATGGCAATATCACACTTGGCACCGGCGCGGGTGCGGGTACGGCGAGCTTTGTCGAGGGGATCAACGCGGTCGTGACCGGCACGGTTACGGGCACGGCGGCCACCAACACGCTGACGATCGATGTGACCGGCGGCGGTACTTATGGCGCGGCGCTGCTGGCGCCGTTCGTGGGCTTTGGCGATCCGCACCTGACCGGGAGCGGGGTGGTATCGTTCAGCGGTCCGCTGACGCTGCAGACGCTGGTGCTGGACAATGCGGCGTTGACGCTGGCGGCGGGGCAAGTGTTGCAGACCGCGGGGCCGATTGCGCTGACCGGCGGGATCGGGACCAGTACCTTTACCAATTACGGCACGGTCGATGGCGCGGTCGTCAATATCAACACGATCAATGGCGCGGGCGGGATCATCAATATCGCCACGACTGCGACATCGTCGGGCAGCTTTGCCAACGCCGCCGCCAGCGCGCAGCTCAATATCGATAGCGGTACGTTCACGTTCACGCAGGGGTTGACCAACAGCGGCACGATTGCGGTCGCCGATGGCGCGACGCTGGTCGCGGCGGGTATCGTCAACAACCAGGGCGGCGTGATCACGGTCCAGTCGGGCGGGACGATCGACGATGCGTTGGTCAACGCGGGCACGGTGACCAATCGCGGCACGTACTATGCCGATATCACCAACCAGGCAGGCGCGACCTTTATCACCAGCGGAGCGGTCACCGCACCGGACGCGATCGACAACGCCGGCGTGTTCAGCGCGAGCGGTGGCACGATCAGCACGCCGGTGTTCAACAACCTGGCCGGCGGCACGCTGGCGGGCAGCCCTGCGTTCATCACCGCGGGCGGGACGCTGCTGACCAACCAGGGCACGATCTCCGGAAACGTCACGTTTGGCGCCGGCGCGAATGAACTCCTGCTTGGATCGGGCAGCCAGATCACCGGAACGGTGACGGGCGGCTCGGGCACCAATCTGCTCGCGATCATGTCGTCGGCGACGGATGCCGCGCCGGACCAGTTCAACCTGACCGGCGTAACCGGGTTTCAGCAGAGCCAGATGTTGTCCGGTTCGGTGGCGCTATCGGGCACGTATACGACGGGCACCTTTGCGGTTCTGGGCGGGCATCTGATCGGCAACAGCGGCTCGATCCTGAACGCCGGTACGATCACGGTCGCATCGGGCGCGGCGTTCGGTTCGGCCGGGACGGTCAATGGCAATGTCGTCGTCCGTGGCACGCTGACCCCCGTCGCCACGATGACGGTCAATGGCAATGTCGCACTGGCGACCGGTTCGACCGCGCTGTTTGCCACCTCGAACGGGCAGATCGGTAAACTGGTGGTGGCCGGCCAGGTCAACATCGCAACAGGCGCGACGCTGTCGCTGTCGCCGACGGTGCGGCAGGGGTCCGTGCTGACGCTGATCACCGCAGGCGGGGGTATCAACGGCACGTTTGCCAATGCCAACCTGCCGGGATCGTTCGATGTCCTGCAATCTAGCACCACGCTGAAAGTGTATGACCCGTTTGTGGCGGATGCCAGCTTCCATCCTGGCGCCACTGCGGCGCTGGATACGATCAACGGGCTGGTCGTATCCGGCCGGGCGAATACGGCGCTGGTCGCCAGCCTGCCGACATTGGACACCGCCCAGGGCGTTGCCGATGCCGCAAAATTCGCGCGGTTGACGCCCGAGCCCTATGCCACGGCAACGCAGATCGGGATCGACAACGGGTTGCAGATCACCAACGCCGTGCGTGATTTTGATAATGACGCGCTGCAAAGTGTTGGCAGCGGCAAAGCCCGCGTGTTCACATTTGGCCAGGCGCTGGGCAACTGGACCCATGCCAGCGGCAATCAGGCGACCGGGTCATCCAATGCCAGCAATGCCACCGGCGGCCTTCTGGCCGGGCTCGGCTGGCGCGGCGATCATGCGATGATCACCGTGTTTGGCGGCGGGATTCATGGCCAACAGACGATCGCGGCGCTCGGCGCGAGCACCCTGGCGCATTCGTCGGTCTTCGGCGGCAGTGCCATGGCCTGGACCGCCGGGTTCGATGCGTCGGCGATGATCGCGTATAACAACGGGTCCGGCGCGACGACGCGCGTGCTGCCCGACGGGACGAGCGCATGGGGGCACTATGGCCTGAACACGATGGTCGCCGATGTAACCGTCGGCTATGCGATGCAGGGCCCGTCCGACTGGTCGATCCACCCGCAGGTCGGCCTGACGCATATCGTCACGCATCGCAAAGCGGCAGATGAACTGGGCAGCACTGCCTTTGCGCTGGACGTCGAAGGAGAGCGGCGCAAGCTCGATTTCCTCGATGGCGGATTGCGGATTGCCCCGCCCGTCACGGCGCAGAGCCGGTTTGCACCATGGGCCAGCCTTGGCTTCCGCGTGAGACTGGGTAGCGACAATACGCAGGCCATCGCATTCCTGCCCGATGCGACAGAAGCGATCGCCGCCGGTGGCGTGCTGAGAGCCAGAACCGTGGCAACGGGCAAAGTCGGGCTGTCGTATGCGCTGTCGCACGCGGTTACGCTGTATGGCGCGTTCGATGGCGAGGCGGGCAGTGGCGGCAACGACAAGGCGGTGAACGGGGGCCTTCGCATATCGTTCTGAGCAGGGTGCGGTAGCGATGCGGTTAACCATTTAACTTCTCGCTAACCATCGTGGCGTAGGCTTTGCGCGTGGGGGGCCGGATTGACGGCCTGCCCGGGAGCATCGCCGGTCATGTCGTATACGCCAAGCGCAGCTGATCCTCGCCGAAATGCGTGAATTCGCAGGGTTTTCGCCCTGCGAACAACGCTATATCCGCCGCAGCCTGGATATCGGCCTGGGACGAAGCGATGCGTTTCGGGTGTGGGCGCGCAATGCGGACGAAACCGCATCGATTCGTACGCAATACGTTGTGTACCAGGACCTGAAACTGCTGCGCCCCGCGCTGGTCAGCGCAGAAGAGCCTGGCCGCGCCGAAAGCCTGGGCGCGATCGAAACGATCATGGGCCCGATGCTGCGCCTGTCGACCTTCGACCTGGCGCAGGAACGGCTGAGCGGATTTTGCGCCTATCGATTTTTGTACGAGCGCCTGCTTGGCGCCGGGGTCCGCCAATGGCTGCCCGCGGCCTTCTGCGGCGCGGCGGCTTTGCCGCAGATCCGGCCTGAACGGCGCAAGGGTTTGCTGCAGTCGATCAGCGAGGCGGCGGCGACGGCGCCTGGCTGGTCGCGGCGCGAGCCTACGTTTTTTCCGGAATTTGTTGAGCTTGAGGCGGCATGATTGGATTCATAGGAACCCAATCAATCCAACACCCGCTCATGCTGAGCTTGTCGAAGCACGCGCGCCAAGGTTAGCCCAACACCTGGTCAGCCGCCCAGAACGAGTGTTGCGCGCGTGCTTCGACAGCGATTGTGTTTGGGTCAAGCTGGTTTGAGCGTATTTCGCGCGATTGCATTGAGGATAATGAGCAGTTTTCTGGCAACGGCGATAAGGGCAACCTTTGCCGGTTT
>Ga0302311_10000114_pt1 | contig 95623 bp, 75 predicted proteins | sample III_Palsa_N1_3_FD_200449 | JGI IMG/M metagenome (GOLD analysis project Ga0302311, IMG submission 200449) | Peat permafrost microbial communities from Stordalen Mire near Abisko, Sweden - III_Palsa_N1_3 | ecosystem: Environmental > Terrestrial > Soil > Palsa > Peat permafrost | place: Sweden...
GCGTTCCAGACACCATGACCCAAGTCCGCAAAGTCGCGCTCGCCTATTCCGGCGGGCTGGATACCTCCGTCATTCTCAAGTGGCTGCAGGACACCTACCACTGCGAAGTGGTGACCTTCACCGCCGACATCGGCCAGGGCGAGGAGCTGGAGCCGGTGCGCCCGAAGGCACAGGCGCTCGGCGTCAAGGAAATCTTCATCGACGACCTGCGCGAGGAGTTCGCGCGCGATTTCGTCTTCCCGATGTTCCGCGCCAACGCGATTTACGAGGGCGAATACCTGCTCGGCACCAGCATCGCGCGCCCGCTCATCGCCAAGCAGCTGGTGCAGCGCGCCCGCGAGACCGGCTGCGACGCCATCGCCCACGGCGCCACCGGCAAGGGTAACGACCAGGTGCGCTTCGAGCTGGGCGCGTATGCGCTGTGGCCGGAAGCCAAGGTCATCGCCCCCTGGCGCGAGTGGGATCTGAATTCGCGCGAGAGCCTGCTGGCCTACGCCGCCAAGCACAACATCCCCATCGCCAAGAAGAAGGACGGCGGCAGCCCCTATTCGATGGACGCCAACGCCCTGCACATCAGCTACGAAGGCGGCGGCCTGGAAGATCCCTGGTGGACGCCGGACGATTCGATCTGGCGCTGGACCAAGAATCCGGAAGATGCGCCGAACGAGGCCGAGTTCATCACCATCGGCTACGAGAAGGGCGATCCGGTGTCGATCAACGGCGAGAAGCTGACGCCCTACCAGCTGCTCGACCGGCTCAACCAGCTCGGCGGCAAGCACGGCATCGGCCGTCTCGACATGGTGGAAAACCGCTATGTCGGCATGAAGTCGCGCGGCTGCTACGAAACTCCAGGCGGCAGCATCATGCTCAAGGCGCACCGCGCCATCGAGAGCCTGTGCCTGGACCGCGAAGAGGCCCATCTGAAGGACGAGATCATGCCGCGCTACGCCAGCCTGGTCTACAACGGCTACTGGTGGAGCCCGGAGCGGCGCATGCTGCAGGCCCTGATCGACGACAGCCAGCACCGCGTCAACGGCGAGGTGCGGCTCAAGCTGTACAAGGGCAGCATCTACAACGCCGGCCGCCGCTCGCCGGATTCGCTGTTCGACGCGCGCCTGAGCACGTTCGAGGACGATCGCGGCGCCTACAACCAGAAGGATGCGGAGGGCTTCATCCGACTCAACGGCCTGCGCTTGCGCACCGGAGCCAAGCGCGACAAGCGCTAAGAAGTGCTTTGTAGGTTGGGGTGAGCGCAGCGAACCCCAACGTCTTCGGCCAAGTCATGCAATGTTGGGGTTCGCTGCGCTCACCCCAACCTACGGGCTGATCCGGCCTTGCCGGTTCAGCCGGAAGGCGGGTTCCGCGGCTTGCCGCCGAACAGCTTGCGGAAGAAGCCGGCCACGGCCACCAGGCCGATGATGATGAATTTCTTGGCGGCGAGCAGCAGCAGGCCCAGCTTGGCGAACAGGCCGGCCTTGGCGGCGATGCCGCCGGCGACCAGCGCCGCGAGGCCATAGGCCGCCACCTTGTCGGTGCTGGCGTTGAAGTCGGTATAGCGGTTGCCGTCGGTGAAATTGGTGAAGGCCAACACCTTGGGCAGCTGTTCCTTGATGGTGGGCAGGTCGCGCATCGCCGCCACCGCATTCAGTTCCAGCACGCCCTGGCGGCCGAGCACGCGGATGCTGTAGTTCAGCGTGTTCACCTCGGCGTCGTCGGCCTTCAATTCCTTCGCCCAGATCATCTTGTGGGTCTGCGCGTCGTAGCTGGGCGGCTCGGCCCAGCCCAGCAGGTGCAGGCCGGCATAACCCTGCTTCTTGCGCGCCTCGTTCTCCGCCACGTCTTCCTTCTGCATTTTCTGCAGCAGTTCGGTGTAATCGATCTTGGCGGCGTCGGCGTCCGAGACATGGCCATCGTCGTTGTAGGTGACGACCACGCCCCAGCCGTCGCGCCCCAGCGGGCTCACCGCCTGCGGCATGATCATGCCCAGGGTCTTGATGCCGGGCGGGTTGCCCCAGCCCTGGCTGAGCAGGCGTTCGGCGTCGGCCGGCGACAGGTAGTAGAAATCATCGTTGAGCTGCAGCGTGGCGATGTCCTTGGGCAGCTTGATGGTGCCGTGCTGCGGCTTCAGCGAGGCCAGCAGCTGCTCGGCTTTCTGCTGTCGCTGGCTGGCGTCCGGCTCGGCGGGAGCGGGGACCGGATCGGCGTAAATAGGCGGCGCGCACAAAAACAACGCCGCCAGCAGCAGGCGCGGAAATTTCATCGACGGTCCCTATCTCTTGCAATAAAAATGACAGGCAGCATAGCCGCAGCGGCCTTATCATCGCCATCGGAAACCAGCGACTTTGTGAAGTCCGTCACCATTGCGGCGGGCGGAGATAAAATTGGCCCACCAGGACGCCCCCGCTCCCGAGGACATGATGACCCATACCGACGACTTGCAGCCCCGCTATATCCGCGCCAACGGCATGGAGTTCGCCTACCTTGAGTCGGGTGGCGGGGAACCGGCGGAGGGAGCGGCGAGCCAGCGTCCGCTGGTGCTGTGCCTGCACGGCTTCCCCGACACCGCCTGGAGCATGGCCGGCCTGGTGCGCAAGCTGTCCGCCGCCGGCTTCCGCGCGGTGGCGCCGTTCATGCGCGGCTACCCGCCGGGCGCGCTGCCCGAGGACCGCGACTATTCCGGCCTGGCCCTGGGCCGCGATGTCATCGCCCTGGCCGAGCACTTCGGCGCGCAGGATGCGATGGTGGTGGGCCATGACTGGGGCGCGCTGGCCGCCTACAGCGCCGCCGCGCTGCGGCCGGACCGCATCAAGCGCATCGTCACCGCCGCGGTGCCGCATCCGCGGCGCTTCCTGCTGCGGCCCTCGCGCGAGCAGCTGCGCGCCTCGCATTACATGTTCAAGTTCCAGCTGCCGGGCTGGCCGGAACGGCGCATCCGCGAAAACGATTTCGCCTGGCTGCGCGACCTGGCGCGCAGCTGGTCGCCGGGCTGGGAGCCGACCGAGGAGTATTTCGGTCCGGTCAAGGCGGCGTTCTCCGATGTGCAGCGGCTGAAGGCGGCGCTGGGCTATTACCGCGCCCTGCCGCTGTCGCTGCTGCAGCGCGAGGCCTGGCAGTTCCTGCTCAAGCCGATCTATGTGCCGGCGCGGGTCATCTACGGCGAGAACGATGCCTGCATCCTGCCTTCCAGCTTCCTCGATCAGGAGCACCTGTTCGGCGACAAGTACGAGCTGGTCGGCATTCCCAAGGCCGGGCATTTCATGCACCTGGAAGCGGCGGACCAGTTCGCCGAGCGGGTCATAGAGTTTCTCCGGGCTTAGGCTTTGCCCAGATGCGACTGGCAGACCCTGCGGGCATTCTGCAGCTGATCGTCATCCGGAAAACGCTGCAAGCCTTGCTCAGTCAGCGCCAGCGCTCCGGGCCAGTCCGATTGGTCGGCATGGGACTTGATCCAGGCGATCCAGCAATATCGCTCGATGGTTTCCAGATTCTTGTCCGCCTGGAAGCGGTTCCGCGCCTGTACCATGGTTTCGATTGCCGCTTTCCAGTCCTTGCGGTCCTCCAGGGTCTTGCCCCAGTTTGCCCAAGCCGCTAGCTCGTTGCCTTTGAGCAGTTCGCCGTCCGGGTAGATTTTCAGGCCGCGCTGGGCGACCTCAATCGACTGCTGCCATTGAGCCGCGTCAATCAACGCCTTGCTCCAATTGATCCAGCTGTTGAGTTCGAGGTCCCGCAGGTTGCGGTCTTCGGGGAAACGCACCCGCGCCTTTTCATAGACGTCGATTCCGTCCTGCCATTCCCTCGCCTGGACATGCGTATTGCCCCAGTTTCCCCAGGCCGCTAGTTCGTTGCCCTTGAGCAATTCCCCGTCCGGATAGATTTTCAGGCCACGCTGGGCGACCTCGATCGACTGCTGCCATTGCGCCGCGTCGATCAGCGCTTTGCTCCAGTTGATCCAGGCACTGAGCTCAAGGCTCCGCAGGTTCTGGTCCCCGGGGAAACGCGCCCGCCCCTTTTCATAAACGTCGATTCCGTCCTGCCATTCTCCGGCCTGGACGTGCGCGTTGCCCCAGTTCGACCAGGTGGCCAGCTCGTTGCCGACCAGGTTTTTATCGTCGGGGAAGCGCTCCTGCGCCTGGGCATAGGTATGGATCGCTTCCTGCCATTGCTTGGCGTTGAAATGGGCCTGGCCTGCGCCGAACCATGCGGCCAGTTCGTTGCGCTCAAGCAAATGGTCGCCGGGGAAGCGCTGCAATCCACGTTCGCAGATGTCGATCGCCTGGGCCCAGTTCCGTGCATTGTTCTGGGCATTGCTCCAGTTGATCCAGTGCGGGCGTTCGGCATCCTGCAGGTCCCGGTCGCCGGGAAAGTCCTGATAGGCCGAGGTGAGGGTGTTGAGCGCGGCCGCGAAATCTCCATGCTGGGCTTGCTGCAGCGACAGCCTCGACCAGGCCGCCTTTTCGTTTTGAGCCAGCACCGCATCGTCGGGGAATCGGTGGTGCGCCTTTTCGGCGACGTCCAGCATGCCTGTGAAATTGCCGGAGCCCTCGTCGTCCATGCACCAGCTGGCCCAGACGAATATTTCGTTCTGCTTGAGCAGGTCCACGCCTGGCAGCCTAGTCTGGGCGGCGGCGTATACCGCCTGCGCTTCCGGCCATTTCTTGTCTTTGACCAGGGCCATAGCTTGCCGGTTGTACAAGTCCGTCTCGTAGTTCTTGATGTCGGCAAGCTGCTGGCCCTGAAAACCCGGGCGCGCTGCATCGATGATGGCGATCGCGTCCGCCCAATGCTCCCGCTTGGCCAGGTCTTCGGCCGGGCTGATGTAAATCCAGGTCTGCATCGCTTCGAAGCCGCCCCGGGGCGCGGCCTGGGCAGCATTGCGCAGTATGGCCAGCGCGGCGTCGCGCCGGCCGGCCTGGATTTCCGTGGTGGCCCATTGCTGCCATGCGGCCAACTGGTTGTCGTTGAGCAAGGCGTCGTCTGGGGCCAAGGTCAGGCCGGCCGCAAGCTCCTGCACTGCCTCCTGGAACCGCTGCGCCCGGATCAGATCGACGCTCCAGTTGGCCATGGTGCCCAGCGTGTTCTTTACGGCAGTGGCGTTTTCCGGATCGAGGCTGAGCGCGCGGAAGTAATCGGCCAGCGCCAAGGCATTGCGGCCGCCATTGCCGTTGATGACGCCGTGGTTGTAGTAGACCACCGCGGCAAGGCCGATGTCTCCGACTTCGCGGCGCAGTTCGCGCTTGTCGGTCGGAGGACGGCTGAAGCCGGTCAATCGTTCGAACAGTCCGAGGCTTTTCGGGTCGCGGTCCGGATTGAAGCCGCCTTCAACCGTGGTTTCGATGTCGGCATGCAGGGTGCCGTCGTAGAGCACTGCGAAGGCGTGATCCGGCACCTCGATCGCCCGCACGTCCAGCCCCAGGTGTCGCCCCACCATCGTGTACAGCAGGGCGGAGGACACGCAGTTGTAGCCGCCGCTGTCGAGCAGGGCGGACAGGTCGGTCTGGTCTTTTACATAGCTTTTCAGCGCGCCGCTTTGATACAGCCATCGGAGCAGCCGGCCGCCCCGATCGAAGGCGGTCCCGCCGGGGCCCACCGCCTGTGCGGCGGCGGCTTCGATGGCGGCCAGCCTGGCCAGATAGGGAGCGCGATCCTGCGCGGTCCGGACGCCGCTGGCGATGAGGGCGGCTTCTTCGTAGCTCCACTGATCAAGTTTGCCGTCGGCAGCGTCGGCAAACAGCGATTGCTCGTCCGGGCTCACCGAGATATCGACTGCGGAAATGGTTTTCAGGCGAGCCAACACATCCAGGGCAGCTGCCGGCGATTGCTTGAACGCGTAGTTGCTGGCCGGAGCGCCCTCGTGGCCGAGCACTTTCACGGCGGCCGCATCGATGCTGTCCCGGCCGACCGATGGCGTGAAACGCAGCATGATCCAGCGCGCCGCCGCCGGCTGGAAACTCAATTCCTGCTCCGCGGCCTTGGGCGCCAGTGGATCGCTGCGTACCGAGCGGAACCCCGCCTGCGGGGACAGTGTGGAAACCAGTATTTCGATGCGTGCCGTGGACGACGCCTGCGGTACCCGTATCGTTACCCGGTCCGCCGTGACCACCGCTCCTTCAAAGCCGAACACCACGTCGAGCGGCACGTTGGGCTGCGCCTTGACGCTGGGCACCACGGCAGGATTGTCTTCGAACAGGGTCGTGAGCGCCGAGGCATCGTCCAGCGTGGCCGTACTGCGCTCGATGTGGGCGGTCGGCAGCCGCAGCAGATTCACTTCCGCCGGCGCGCTGCTGTCAATCGCCCCTGCCGGAGCTACCCAGACGGCGCACAGCAGTGCAATCGGTCCCGCGCAGTATCCGGCGCGCAGGATGCGCCTCACTTGAATTTCACGGCCGAGAATTCCCCAACCCCTAGATAGCAAATTCTAGCGTGGCGGCTACGCCCCGGGCAAAGTGGAATTACCCGGCCGTTGATCCATGGATCCAGGCGCCGACCTGATGACAGGCCCCATGACGGCTCAGTGTTCCCGCGGCGAATGAATGAACAGGCGGCCGCCCTTGAAGTCCATGGTGTCGAGGCTGGGTAGGGGGTTGTCCCGCACCACGGCGGCGGCGGCGATGGTGGCGGCGATATTGCGTTCGGCGAGCGCGCCGGCTTCCTGGCGCGGCGGATCTGCGCCGAAGGCAAAGGCCACGCCGGCCTGATGTTGGGACGGCCGGATCACCAGTGTGGCGTGATCCATCCATGACGAGCGGTCGGTGGCGCAGGCGGCGAGCAAACAGCTGAAGCTGAGCGCGGCGATGGTGGCGCCGTACACAGCACTCTGCAACAGACTTTTGCCTGTCGTCTGCACCGCAGGCCTCCTATGCGGACTACGACGCTTTCACTGTAGACCTGTGCGTTGCGCAATAAGTGCCCGGTCATCCGTGAAATAGAGCCGCCGATCATGCAGCTGGCTCAGTTCTCATGTTGCGGCGCGTCAACCTGGCCGTGGCGATCGATCTGGTGGACCCTGGGTTACACCGTCTTTCTGCCGCGCGGCGCAGCTTGCGCCAGCTCGGGGAATGCCTCCGCCATGCCCAGCACCTCGCCGCAACCGGCGCTGTCGTAGCCCGGCAGGGCGTTCACCGCGCGCTGGAATTCGCGGCTGCGCAGGATGTCGAGGATGCGCCGCATCATCGGCGCGTCGAGCAGCTTGGCGTTGCAGATGAAGAAGTAGCGCTCCCGCGCCACCGGCAGGAAATCCAGCTCGAAGCGCCGCGCCGCCGGTTCCACGCCGAGGCCGGCGTCGGCCATGCCGCTGGCGACGTAGGCGGCCACCGCGGCGTGGGTGAATTCGCAGTTGTCGTAGCCCTGGATGGCGCGGCCGTCGAGCTGTTCCCGCTGCAGCAGCAGGTCCAGCAGCAGGCGCGTGCCGGAGCCTTCATGACGATTGACGTAGCTGACGCCGGGGCGGGCCAGGTCGGCGACGCCGCCGATGTTCTTGGGGTTGTGCGGCGCCACCATCAGGCCCTGGCGCCGCGTGGCCAGGTGCACCAGGCGCTGCTTGTCCGGGCGCAGCATCTGCTGGTAATGCTGCAAGGCCAGCGGCTGCAGCTCGCCCAGGGGCACGTGGAACCCGGCCAGGTCGCAGCTGCCGCTGTTGAGCGAGCCTAGGGCCTCCTGCACGTTGCGGTATTTCAGGTCGATCGGCACCTGCTCGTGCTGCAGCGACTGGCGCAGCGTCTGCACCGCGAAGCCGTGGCTGGCGTGCAGGCGCAGGATGCTCTGCGCGTGCGACAGCGCCCGCTCCACCTCCACTTCCAGCTCCGAGGCCAGGCTGTCGAGCAGCGGCGACAGGCGCGCGGCGATGCGCTTGTCGGCCCACACCAGCTTCTCGCCCAGCGGGGTGAGCTGGGCGCCGCGGCCGCGCACCATTTTCACCAGCGGCACGCCGAAGGCCTGCTGGCCTTCCTGCAGCAGGCCCCAGGCATAGCGGTAGGACAGACCCATCTGCGCCGAGGCCGCGCTCAGGGTATGGGTTTCGTGCACCTTGGCCAGCAGGCTGACCAGGTGCGGCATCAGCTGGCGGCCGTCGTCCCGCTCGAGTTGCCACTGCGGCTTGATCGACATCTTGAGCATACTTCTGATCCTTTCTTGCCGTTTCGGCAAATAGGCTTAAAAAAGCCTATTCAATTGGAACGCCTATTCATATTTATAGCAAGCAATATTGATGCTAGTTTCACTCGCAGTCCAATCGAGCAGGCAGGCGCAATATGTTCTATTGGGCATATATAAATAAACCGAGGAGAGCACATCATGTCGAGTATCGGAGGCGCGATTCCAGAGCCCGCCCTGGGCCGGAGCGCGGGAATTCTGGACAAGGAAAGAACCGTTGCCGGTCCAGGCTTCAACCGCTGGCTGGTGCCGCCGGCGGCGCTGGCCATCCACCTGTGTATCGGCATGGCTTACGGCTTTTCGGTGTTCTGGTTGCCGATGTCCAAGCTGCTGGCCAGCCCTGACGCATCCTGCCCCAAGTCCGGCGGTTGGAGCGCCGACCTGTTCACCACCAGCTGCAACTGGTCGGTGGCTTCGGAGACTTTCACCTTCACCCTGTTCATCGTCGTGCTGGGTCTGGCTGCGGCCCTGTGGGGCGGCTGGCTGGAGCGGGCGGGACCGCGCAAGGCCGGGGTGGTGGCGGCCCTGTGCTGGAGCGGCGGGCTGGTGCTCGGCGCGCTCGGCGTGTACCAGCACCAGCTGTGGATCGTCTGGCTCGGCACCGGCGTACTCGGCGGTATCGGTCTGGGGCTGGGCTACATCTCGCCGGTATCGACGCTGATCAAGTGGTTTCCGGACCGGCGCGGCATGGCCACCGGCTTCGCCATCATGGGCTTCGGCGGCGGCGCCATGATCGGTGCGCCGCTGGCGGCAATGCTGATGAAGCATTTCGCCGACGACGGCGGCAATGGCGTGTGGCAAACCTATCTGGTGCTGGCGGCGCTGTATTTCGTCTTCATGCTCGGCGGCGCCTTCGGCTACCGCGTGCCGCCCAACGGCTGGAAGCCGGCCGGCTGGAATCCGCCGGAGAGCAGCGGCCAGGCCATGATCACGCGCCGCCATGTGCATCTGAGCAAGGCCTGGAAGACACCGCAGTTCTGGGCCATCTGGGGTGTGCTGTGCCTCAATGTCAGCGCCGGTATCGGCGTACTGGCGATGGCCTCGCCGATGTTCCAGGAAGTGTTCGGCGGCAGGCTGCTGGGAGTCGATACCGCGGCCGGCGGCCTCACGCCGGAGCAGAAGGGCGCCATCGCGGCGATCGCCGCGGGGCTGGTGGGCCTGCTCAGCCTGTTCAACAGCCTCGGCCGCCTGTTCTGGGCCTCGCTGTCCGACCGGCTCGGACGCAAGAACACTTATTACATATTTTTCCTGCTCGGCATCGTGTTGTATTGCCTGCTGCCGACCTTCGGCCATCTCGGCGCGGTGCTGCTGTTCGTCGCCACCGCCTGCGTCATCCTGTCCATGTACGGCGGCGGCTTCGCCACCGTGCCGGCCTATCTGGCCGACATGTTCGGCACGCAGATGGTCGGCGCCATTCACGGCCGCCTGCTCACCGCCTGGTCGGCGGCCGGCGTCATCGGTCCGGTGCTGATCGCCAGCCTGCGCGATTTCGAAAAGGCGCAGGGCGTGCCCGGCAACCTGGTCTATGACGTGACTCTCTACATCCTGGCGCTGCTGCTGCTCGGCGGCCTGATCTGCAATTTCCTGATCAAGCCGGTGGCGGAAAAGTACCAGATGACCGACGAGGAATTGCAGGCCGAGCGCAGCCTCGCCCACGAGGTGACGGCCGATCCCCGCGCCGCCACGGCGGCTCGCGGATCGGCGGGCCTCGGCACGGCGCTGGCCTGGCTGGCGGTGGGTGTTCCCTTCCTGTGGGGCTTGTGGACCGCGTTGCAGAAGGCCGCGGTACTGGTCCATTGAATCGAGGCGGCCAATGAACGGATTGCGAGGTTTTTGATGAAACGGCAGTTGCAGGAACAGGCGATACGTCCGATGCCGGCCGCGCGGCCGCTGGCCGAAGGCCAGCGCGCCGAGGTGATGGAGGTGATCGAGCGGCTGCGCGCGCTGCCGGGCGCGCTGCTGCCGATCCTGCATGGCGTGCAGGACGCCCTCGGCTATGTGCCGCCGGGGGCGGTGGCGCTGATCGCGGCCGAGCTGAATCTGACGCGCGCCGAGGTGCATGGCGTCGTCACTTTCTATCACTATTTCCGCACCACCAGGCCGGGCCGGCAGGTGCTGCAACTATGCCGCGCGGAAGCCTGCCAGGCGCTGGGCGCGGCGGCGCTGGAGCGGCATGCGAAGCAGCGCCTCGGCGTGGACTTTCACGGCACTACGGCGGATGGCCGCTACACGCTGGAGCCGGTGTACTGCCTGGGCAACTGCGCCTGCGGACCTTCGCTGATGCTGGGTCAGGAACTGCACGGGCGGGTCAGCGCCGAGCGCTTCGACGCCCTGGTGGGAGCCGCTTCGTGAGCGTGCGCATCTATATTCCGCGCGATGCCAGCGCGCTGTCGCTGGGCGCCGAGTCGGTGGCGGCGGCCATCGCCGCCGAGGCGCAGCGGCGCGGCATCGAGCTGCGCGTGACGCGCAATGGTTCGCGCGGCCTGTTCTGGCTGGAGCCGCTGGTCGAGGTGGAAGCGGCCACCGGCCGCGTCGCCTACGGGCCGGTGCGCCTGGAGGATGTGCCGGGCCTGTTCGATGCCGGCTTCACCGAGGGCGCCCGGCATCCCTTGCGGCTCGGCCCCACCGAGGGGATTCCCTATCTGAAGCGGCAGGAGCGCCTGACCTTCGCCCGCGTTGGCCTCACCGATCCGCTGAGTCTCGACGACTACCTGGCGCATGACGGCTGCCGCGGCCTGCGCAACGCCCTGGCGATGGCGCCGGCCGACATCGTCAAGGCCGTGACCGACTCGGGTCTGCGCGGCCGCGGCGGCGCGGCGTTTCCCACCGGCATCAAATGGAAGACGGTGTTGGGTACCGAGTCGGCGCAGAAATACATCGTCTGCAACGCCGACGAGGGCGACTCCGGCACCTTCTCCGATCGCATGATCATGGAAGGCGATCCTTTCGTGCTGATCGAAGGCATGACCATCGCCGGGCTGGCGGTGGGCGCCACGCAAGGCTACATCTACCTGCGCTGCGAGTATCCGCATGCGCATCGCGCACTGAACGCCGCCATCGCCGCCGCCTATGCGCGCCACTGCCTCGGCGCGGATGTGCTCGGCAGCGGCCGCCGCTTCGATCTGGAAGTGCGGCTCGGCGCCGGCGCCTACATCTGCGGCGAGGAGACCTCGCTGCTGGAGAGCCTGGAGGGCAAGCGCGGCCAGATCCGCTTCAAGCCGCCGCTGCCGGCGATCAAGGGGCTGTTCGGCCAACCCACGGTGATCAACAACGTCATCAGCTACGCCACAGTGCCGCTGATCCTCGACCGCGGCGCCGAGTTCTACAAGGAATACGGCATGGGCCGCTCGCGCGGCACCCTGCCGTTCCAGCTCGCCGGCAATATCAAATACGGCGGCCTGGTGGAAAAGGCCTTCGGCGTCACCCTGCGCGAGCTGCTTTACGACTACGGCGGCGGCAGCTACAGCGGCCGGCCGATCCGCGCGGTGCAGGTCGGCGGTCCGCTGGGCGCCTACATACCGGCCGCGCAGTTCGACGCGCCGATGGATTACGAGGAATTCGCCAAGATCGGCGGCATGGTCGGTCATGGCGGCCTGGTGGTGTTCGACGACACGGTGGACATGGCGGCGCAGGCGCGCTTCGCCATGGAGTTCTGCGCCGCGGAGTCCTGCGGCAAGTGCACGCCCTGCCGCATCGGCTCGACCCGCGGCGTGGAGGTCATCGACCACCTGGTGGCAGGGCAGCAGCCGGAGAAGCAGGAAGCGCTGCTGCGCGATCTGTGCGAGACGTTGACGCACGGCTCCCTGTGCGCGCTGGGCGGGCTGACGCCGTCGCCGGTGCTGTCCGCCCTCAATCATTTTCCCGAGGACTTCCGCAAAGCCCGTATTGGTGCGGCGGCTTGAGTTGACTTAAACGAGGATCAATCCGCAAATGAACGCGAATAAACGCAAATAAAAAAGGCAATGCGTGCGGACTCTGCATTTGCGTTTATTCGCGTTCATTTGCGGACTGTTTTGCTTCAGGCGTGTAGGAGTACAATTATGTTGTCGATTGCGGAAACGGATTTTGGAACGCCGGCACCGGTGCCGGCGCCGACGGAGCAGCTGGTCACGCTGAGCATCGACGGCTTCGAGGTGTCGGTGGCGGCCGGCACTTCGGTGATGCGCGCGGCGGCGCTGGCGGGTATCGCGGTGCCCAAGCTGTGCGCCACCGAGCAGCTCGACGCTTTCGGCTCCTGCCGCCTGTGCCTGGTGCAGATCGAGGGCATGAAGGGCTATCCGGCATCCTGCACCACCCTGGTGGCGCCGGGCATGAAGGTGACCACGCAGAACCAGAAGATCGGCGAGCTGCGCCGCGGCGTGATGGAGCTGTACATCTCCGATCATCCGCTGGACTGCCTCACCTGCCCCGCCAACGGCCACTGCGAATTGCAGGACATGGCCGGTGCGGTGGGCCTGCGCGAGGTGCGCTATGGCTACGAGGGCGAGAACCATCTTCAGGCGAAGAAGGACGAGAGCAATCCCTACTTCACCTTCGATGCCAGCAAGTGCATCGTCTGCTCGCGCTGCGTGCGCGCTTGCGACGAAGTGCAGGGTACCCTGGCGCTGACGGTGCAAGGGCGCGGCTTCGGCTCCAAGATCGCCGCCAGCCAGGACGATTCCTTCCTCGATTCCGAATGTGTCTCCTGCGGCGCCTGCGTGCAGGCCTGCCCGACGGCGACGCTGTCGGAGAAATCGCTGATCGACATGGGCCAGGCCGAGCACAGCGTCGTCACCACCTGCGCCTACTGCGGCGTGGGCTGCTCGTTCCGCGCCGAGATGAAGGGCGCCGAGGTGGTGCGCATGGTGCCGAACCAGAACGGCCACGCCAACCATGGCCATTCCTGCGTCAAGGGCCGCTTCGCCATCGGCTACACCACCCATCCGGATCGCATCACCAAGCCGATGATCCGCGCCAAGATCACCGATCCCTGGCGCGAAGTGAGCTGGGAAGAGGCGATCGGCCATGCGGCTGCCGAGTTCAAGCGCATCCAGCAGAAGCACGGGCGCGACTCGGTCGGCGGCATTACCTCCTCGCGCTGCACCAACGAGGAAACCTATCTGGTGCAGAAGCTGGTGCGCGCCGCCTTCGGCAACAACAACGTCGATACCTGCGCCCGCGTCTGCCATTCGCCCACCGGCTATGGCCTGAAGAACACCCTGGGCGAGTCCGCCGGCACGCAGACTTTCGACTCGGTGATGCATGCCGACGTGATCCTGATCATCGGCGCCAATCCCACCGACGCGCATCCGGTGTTCGGCTCGCAGATGAAGCGGCGCTTGCGTGAAGGCGCCAAGCTGATCATCGCCGACCCGCGCCGTATCGATCTGGTGCGGATGCCGCACATCCGGGCGCAGCATCATCTGCAGCTGCGGCCGGGCACCAATGTCGCCCTGCTCAACAGCCTGGCGCACGTCATCGTCACCGAGGGACTGGTCAACCGGGAATTCGTCGCAGCGCGCTGCGAGCCGTTGCCGTTCGCCAACTGGCAGGCCTTCGTCGCCGAGACGCGGCACTCGCCGGAGGTGCTGGAGGCCAATACCGGGGTGCCGGCCAACGAGGTGCGCGCGGCCGCGCGGCTCTACGCCACCGGCGGCAACGCCGCCATCTACTACGGCCTGGGCGTCACCGAGCACAGCCAGGGCTCGACCACGGTGATGGCCATCGCCAACCTGGCCATGGCCACCGGCAACATCGGCCGCGAGGGCGTGGGCGTGAATCCGCTGCGCGGGCAGAACAATGTGCAGGGCTCCTGCGACATGGGCTCGTTCCCGCATGAGTTTCCCGGCTACCGTCATGTCAGCGACGAGGCCACGCGGCATCTGTTCGAGCGGGAATGGGGCGTGGGCCTGCACGCGGAGCCGGGCCTGCGCATTCCCAATATGTTCGAGTCGGCGCTGGACGGCGAATTCCTCGGGCTGTACTGCGAGGGCGAGGACATCGCCCAGTCCGATCCCAACACCCAGCATGTCACCGCCGCGCTCAGCGCGATGGAATGCATCGTGGTGCAGGACCTGTTCCTCAACGAGACGGCCAAGTTCGCCCACGTGTTCCTGCCCGGCTCCTCCTTTTTGGAGAAGGACGGCACCTTCACCAATGCCGAGCGGCGCATCTCGCGCGTGCGCAAGGTGATGAACGCGCCGGGCGGCCATGCCGACTGGGAGATCACGCAGCTGCTGTCCAATGCGCTGGGCTACAAGATGGATTACGCCCATCCGTCCGAGATCATGGACGAGATCGCGCGGCTCACGCCCACCTTCACCGGCGTCAGCTACGACAAGCTGGAGCGGCTGGGCAGCATCCAGTGGCCATGCAACGAGCAGGCCCCGGACGGCACGCCGATCATGCACGTCGACGAGTTCGTGCGCGGCAAGGGCAAGTTCCTGCTCACCGAGTACGTGCCGACGCGCGAGAAGGTCAACAGCCGCTATCCGCTGATCCTCACCACCGGCCGCATCCTGTCGCAGTACAACGTCGGCGCGCAGACCCGGCGCACCGCCAACAACGCCTGGCACGAAGAGGACCGGCTGGAGCTGCATCCGCACGATGCGGAAGAGCGCGGCGTGAAGGACGGCGACTGGGTCGGCGTGCAGAGCCGCGCCGGCGAGACGGTGATGCGCGCCCTGGTCACGCCGCGGGTGCAGCCGGGCCTGGTCTACACCACCTTCCACTTTCCCGATTCCGGCGCCAACGTCATCACCACCGACAACTCGGACTGGGCCACCAACTGTCCCGAGTACAAGGTCACCGCGGTGCAGGTGACCCGCGTCAGCCAGCCTTCGGAATGGCAGAAGCGCTACCGCAAGTTTTCCGAGCGCCAGCAGGAATTGCTGAAGCAGGGCGGCGATGTCACAGCCCTCAAATAAGTCCTTCCCCGGGGCGGCCGCGGTGGCCGGCGGCGATGATGCCGCCGCCGCCGGCCATGTGCGGCTGCCGGTGCGGGCCTGGCGCGACGGCAGGCTGGTCGTGGTGGACGATTGCGTCGCCGAGGAAACCCCGGTGGCGCTGGTCTACAACGGCGAGCCGCACGTGGTGATGATGGCCACGCCGGCCGACCTGGAGGATTTCGCCCTGGGCTTTTCCTGCAGCGAGGAAGTGATCGCGGATGCCGGCGAGCTGCAATCGCTGGAAGTTTTCCAACATGACAATGCCGGCGCCGCCAGCTACGAGATCCGCATGCGCATTCCGCCGCAGCGGCATGCGGCGCTGCTGGGCCGGCGCCGCAACCTGCAGGGCCGCACCGGCTGCGGCCTGTGCGGGGCGGAAACCATCGCCGACGCCATCCGCAGCCCGCGCCGCGTCGGCGCCGGGGTGCCGGTGAGCAGCGCCGCGCTGCGGCGCGCGCAGGACGAGTTGCGCCGCCGCCAGCCGCTCAACGCGCTCACCGGGGCCACCCATGCCGCCGCCTGGGCCGCGCCGGACGGGGCGCTGCAACTGGTGCGCGAGGACGTGGGCCGGCACAACGCGCTGGACAAGCTGATCGGCGCCCTGCTGCGCGAGGGCCGCGACACCGCGCGCGGCTTCGCCCTGGTGACCAGCCGCGCCAGCTACGAGATGGCACTGAAGGCGGCAATGGCGGGGATTCCCCTGCTCGCGGCCATCTCGGCGCCCACCGCCTATGCCATCCGCGTAGCGGGAGAGGCGGGCCTGACCCTGATCGGCTTCGCCCGCGGCGACAGCTTCGTCATCTATGCCTGCCCGGCCCGCGTGCTCGACGCCGGGCCGCGCGGCTTGGGCGTGGACGGAACGGCGGCTCCATGAGCATCGAACACCTGACCAATATGGCGAACGACATCGGCGCCTTCTTCCACGCCGAGCCGGTGCGCGAGGACGGCATCAAGGGCATGGTCAATCATCTGCAGCGATTCTGGACGCCGCGCATGCGCCGGCAGATCGTCGAGCATCTGCGGCAGGGCGGGGAGGGGCTGGATGAGTTGCCGCGGCAGGCGGTGGAGCGGCTGGAGGTTTAGAGGCTTTCCTCTGATGCTGAGTGTGCGGCCATTCACTCTGACGTCGTAGGATGTGCTGAGCGCAGCGAAGCGCATCGTTTACCGCGGCACGGCACTCGATTGATGCGCTTCGCTACGCTCAGCACATCCTACTTGCTGGGATTGCAGGTTAATGCCTTCTCGTCCGCGAGGGGAGCCGCAAGGTGCCGAGGGTGCTGCCCCTCACCCTAGCCCTCTCCCCACGTTCGTGGGGAGAGGGGATTGAAACTTTGGCGTGGGGTTTCGCAGTGTGGCCGGCGCCGGATTCCTACTTCAGCCAGACCTCGACGCGCCGGTTGCGTTCGCGGCCGGCGGGGGTGTCGTTCGACGCTACCGGGATGGCGGAGCCGAAGCCGCGCACGTCGAGCACGTCGATGCCGCGTGAGCGCAGCGCTCCGGCGATGACGTCGGCGCGCGCCTGCGACAGTTGCAGGTTGGAGTCGGCGGCGCCGACACCATCGGCGAAGCCGGCCAGCAGCAGGCTGCGCCCGCGCCCCGCCTTGCCCATGTAGGCGACCAGGCGGCCAAGGTCGCGCTGCGCCTTGGTGTCTGGGTTGCCGGTGCCGGACTCGAAGCGGAAGTCGAAGGACAGGCGCTCGGCGCCGGCGACCATCTGGCTGTAGCCCGCGGGCCAGTTGGCGTCGGGGGCGACTTTTTCCGTGTACGGATTCTGCGAGATGAAGCCGATCTGCTTGACCACTTCCTGGCCGGCGTCGGACAGGGCGAACTCGACGAAGTCGGCGGCGTCCCGCGATGGCGCCTTGCCCGGCAGGTACAGGTAGAGGCGCCGCGACAGCGGATAATCTTCGGTGCCTACGGTGAACTGCGTCGGCACGATCGGCGGATTGCCGGGGCCGGCGGAGATGCCCAGCACCTTGCTGCGCCGTACATAGGGCAGGCCGATGAAGCCGATCGCGCCGGGGTCGGCGGCCACCGCATCGGACAGTTCGGTGGAGGACTCGTAGCGATGCGCCGAGCCGAGCAGCTTGAGGCTGAGCGGGTCGAGCACCAGGGCCTTGAAGGTGTCGAAGGTGCCGGACTTGTCGTCGCGGGCATAGAGAGTGATCGGGCCGGCGCTGCCGCCGAGCGCGCTCCAGTCGGAGATGTCGCCGGAGAAGATCTTGCCGACCTGCTGGATGGTCAGGGTCTGCAGCGGGTTGGCGGAATTCACCACCACGGCGACGCCGTCCAGGCCCAGCACGTGCTCGGAGGAGGGCGAGGACAGGTCGCCGTCGAGCGCGGTGAGATCGGCGATCTCCTCCGGCTTGATGCGCCGCGAGGCCATGCCCAGGTCCGCGGCCTGCGCACCCAGATCCTTGAACGCGGTGGCGGAGCCGTGCGCGAACACTTCGATCGCCGGACGCGAACCGCCGGTTCCCGATTGCGATACCACCTGGTGTTCGTCGGCCGCGAGTTCCTTGAGGTCGGTGGCGCCGGCGCCCTTGGACCTGAGATAGGCGTCGGCCAGCGCCGGCCCCAGTTTCTCGCCGATGGTGTTGGAGCCGTGCATGCGGAACAGCACCGCCACCGGGGTGCGCGCGGCGGTGGACTGCACCGGGGATGCGTTGGGAGCGGGCGCGCCGGGACGTCCGAGCAGCAGCACCAGGATCAGGCCGATGATGCCCACTATCAGGCCCGCCACCAGGAAGGCCATCGGCACCTGCCGCTTGGGCTGCGCCTGGACGATGCGCGAGGCTTGCTGCTGCGCGCGCACGTCGGAAGCGAGCTTGCGCAGGGCCGCGTCGCCGCGGCTTTCCGCCTCGCTCAGGATCTGTTCCAGCCGCTGCGGATTGCCCAGCAGGTCGCGCAGGGAATCCCTGGCGCCGAGTTGCCGCTCGGCCTGCAGCTTGAGCTGCCACACCAGGTTGGAAAACTGGATGTTCCCGGGTTTCCCCGTATCGTTTTTATCCGACATTGTATTGTTTGGTATGCCCCAATGATCAGGGTCGTTTAGCAAATCAAAATGACGTTTCTGTGAAAGCGGCTGCTGCAAGCCCCGTGCCGGCCAATTTCGCCCTGCAAAAGAAAGGGGGCGGCTCCTGGCGGAGCCGCCCCCATTTTGAAGCGACTGCTGGTGCTGCTTTACATCAATGGGCGTTGATGTTGTTCGGCGTACCCGCCGGCAGAGTGCCGCCGCCGGCGATGCCGACCGTCAGCTCCACGTTGCCGATCTGGCGGTAATTGAGCAGGTTGTTGTTCGGCGTCTGCACGCCGTAGCCGGCGAACGTCATGCTCAGGTGGGTGGGGTCGACCTGGGTAGCGGTCGGCGCGTACAGGCGCTGGGCGAACCAGGTCTGCGTCGGGATGACCGGCGCGGTGGACGGCACCGTGACACTGGCGCCGCCGGCCTGATTGGGGCCGGTGAAGCTGTTGATCGAGGCGATCGGGTTGGTGATGCCGTTGTACACCGTCCAGTTCATCATGTCGGTGGACTCGGCATAGCCGATGTAGTGGAACGCATCGGAATCGCCGTCCAGGCAGTTGCCGCCCGAGAAGTACAAGCCCCAGCGGGTCTGGTTGCCGTAGATGTCGATCAGGGTGCCGCGCGGGCTGATCCAGCGGGTCTGGGTGTAGTCCACCGTGGTCGGATCGTTCAGACCTTTGACCACGCCCAGATCGGTGAAGTTGACGCCATCAGTGGTGGTGGCCAGGCGCACGTTGGAAATGTCGTGGTTGGTCTTGCCGCTGAATGGGGCCTTGTTGCACTGGTTCGCCGCCGCCATGGCGGTGCTGCCGGTGTTGTCGCCGTTGAGGATCTTCTGCACGTACAGCACCGTGACCGGCGCGCCCGGCGTGGTGGCGGCGACCGCGTTCGCGGCCGGCGTCGGGAACACCGCCATGATGCCGTCCGGATTGAGCAGTCCATTGGTCTGCTGCACCACCACCGGGTTGGTGGTGTTGCCCGCAACCGGGCTGAGCGCGGAAGCGATGGACTTGATGTCGTTGGTGCCGGGAACCGCGCTGGTCTTGTTGTTGGTGTTGGAGATCGGGAACTTGTTGCTGGCGGAGGTGAGGTTGATCACCCACAGCGGCGCGCCGTCGACGATTTCCGTGGCCGGCGTCACGCCGGGCAGGTTGCTGGTGTTGCGGTCCAGCATGTACAGGAACTGACCAGTCCCTGCGTTGCCCATGCCGGGCAGCTGGATGATGGAGGCATGGCCCCAGCCGTCGTCATCGCCGGAGGGGGGGTAGCCGATTTTCGACGGGTATTCGCCGGCGACGGTGGCATTGGCGTTGGTGCTTTGCAGCGTCGCCGGGCAGCCGGTACTGGTCGAGGTGGCGGAATAGCCGCCGCTGATCGGGTTGGTCTGGTCCGGGTACAGTTCCAGCACGGTCTGCATGAAGTACCAGGTCTTGCCGTTGTCGTCCGACTCGGCGACGACCAGGGCTTCATCGATGTCTTTGGGGCGCCAGTCGAACAGGCCGATGATCGGCGCCTGTCCACCAAAGGCATTGCCACTGCCGGCCTGCTCGACGCCGTTGACGTAGGCGCCGGTGAGAGTGGTGTTGTACACCAGCGGGAAGTAGTACGGCGCCATGGTGACCGAAGGATCCTGCCCGGTCGCCGGCGTGGTGCCGAGCGGCGCGGCGGCCATGGCGGCGAACTTGGCGCCGGTGACGTAGGACACGCGCGTGGGCGCGCTACCGCTGGGATAGGTGCAGAAGCCGTAAGCCGTATCCGGGACGTTGCCGCTGGTCAGGAACGGGTTGGTGGTGTTCTGGGTGTTGTTGGTGTCGGCTGCCAGGTTGGTCAGGCTGAACGGCGTGGCGCCGTTGAGCGAGCCTTCGCCGATCGCGGTGCCCTGGTTGATGGTGACCGCGTTAACGGTGGTGCTCGAGCCCAGTGTCGTGGTCAGGATCTGGGGGCCGGCGCCGCTGCTGGAGCTGCTGCCGGAGGAGGAAGAGCTGCTCGAGCTGGAGGAGCTGGAACCGCTGCCGGAGGAGCTGCTGCTGGAACTGGAAGAGCTGGAACTGCTGCTGCCGGAGCTGGACGAGCTGCTGGAGGAGGAGCTGCCGGAGCTGGAACTGCCGCTGCCGCTCGAGCTGGAAGACGAGCCGCTGCTGGAGGAAGAAGAGGTGGTATCGGTGGTGTTGTAGTAATTCTTGGTACAGGCGGAAATCAGGCTCAGTGACAATGACGATAGGAGTACTGCAGCCAGTTTATGGTTGGTCATGACGTCCCTTGGTGCGGCGGTTGAAGAATTTCCCAAAGGAGGGCAAGTTAATGAGGCCATATGACTGTCCGGTTACGAAAAGCGCCTATTGCCTCTCGGTAATGATTCGGTGATATTCCGGTAATGTTTGGGCGGGAATTGCCGGTCGGCCGCCTGCCGTTGCGGCCGGAAACAAGGGGCGGCCGCCGGGCGCGATGGGCCGGCCGATGGCCGCTACCATTCCTTCACCACTATCGCCACTTTTTTAGGAAATGCGCTGGATGGATCTGGTCAAGGAATTCGTCTCGCTGCTGGCGCTGCTCAATCCGATCGGCGCGATCCCCTTTTTCCTCGGGCTGACCGCCTCGCAAAGCCGGGTGGAGAAGCGGCGCACCATCCGTGTCGCTGCGTTTTCGGTGGCGGTGGTGCTGGCGGTGGCGGCCACCGCCGGCGAGCGCATCATCCATTTCTTCGGCATCAGCGTCGGCTCGCTGCAGGTGGGTGGCGGCATCGTCATGCTGCTGATGGCCATCGCCATGGTCAACGCCCAGGCCGGCAATACGCGCTCCACCACCGAGGAGCGCGACGAGGCGGAGCTGAAGGACAATATCGCCGTGGTGCCGCTGGCGATCCCGCTGATGGCCGGCCCCGGCACCATCAGCGCCATGATCATCTACGCCGGCAAGGTCAGCGGCTGGCTGGAGATCGGCGCGCTGATCGGCATCGGCGCGGCGCTGGGCCTGGTGACTTTCATCGCGCTGAGCCTGGCCGATCCCATCGCCAACTGGATCGGCCGCACCGGCATCAATATCACCACGCGCCTGATGGGGCTGATCCTGTCGGCGCTGGCGGTGGAGTTCATCGTCAACGGCCTCAAGGCCCTGCTGCCGGGACTGGGGCCACAGACCTGAAGGCGGTCTGGAGTACCGTCAGGATCGCTTCAGTAGTAGGGCGGCCCGTGGCCGCCGGAACTGCCGCGGTGCAGAACCACGGCGGCCACAGGCCGCCCTACTGTGGCTCGGGCTGCAGACCCGTGGCGGTTGCGCGCCCCGGATCGGAGCGGGGCGCTTCAGCTCACTCCGCCACCAAGCCGCTATAGCCGTCGGCCCACAAGCGCTTCTCCATCCGCACCGCATCTTCCACGCCGCGGTAGTAGCCGGCCAGGCGTTCGATCTCGCGGTAGTTGCGGCTGCGGTAGAAGGCCCTGGCGGCTTCGTTGGTGGTGCGCGCTTCGACGCGGATCTTTTCGATGCCGGCAGTGCGGGCGCTGGCTTCGAGCCAGTTGAGCAGGGCGGCGCCCATGCCTTTGCGGCGCCGCGGCTGCTGCACGGCGAGCAGGTGCAGGTGGGCGGTGTCGTCGTTGTATCTCATGATGCCGAAGCCGAGCAGGTTGGCGCCCTCTCGCACCACGGCGACATTGGTCGAGCGGTCGCGGATGCTTTTCAGCACCCGCGTCGGCGTCCAGTCCCAGCCCAGCCCGCGCTCGATGTAGTCGCGCGACATGCGCGAGATCGCGGGCGCGTCGCTGAACACGGCGAGGCGGATTTTGTGGTCGGCGATCATCGGCTGGTGTTCTTTCCCATAGGGGCTTCAGGCCTGCTGCGGCAATCCGGCTTGCAGCATGGAGCAAAGCTTGCCGGTTCGGCAATCCAACCGGCGCCGTTCGTCAGTTTTTGCCCTCAAGCACCTCGGCCACCCGCTCCCGCAGCTGTGGCAGCAGCTCCTGCTCGAACCAGGGATTCCGGCGCAGCCACATATTGTTGCGCGGGCTCGGATGCGGCAGGGGGACCGTGTGCGGCCAGTGCTCGCGCCAGGACTGCACCGCGCTGGTGACCGACGTGCCCGCATCCGGCAAATGGTAGGCCAGCGCGTACTGGCCGATGACCAGTGTGAGTTGCAGCTGTTTCAGCTGGCGCAGCAGTTTCCCGCGCCAGGCCGCCGCGCATTCGGGACGCGGCGGCAGATCGCCGCCCTTGCCGGTGCCGGGGAAGCAGAAGCCCATAGGAACGAGGGCCACCTGCTTCGCGTCGTAGAAGACTTCCGGAGTCAGGCCCAGCCACTGGCGCAGGCGATCGCCGCTTGCGTCCGAGAAAGGCACACCGGATTCATGGGCCTTCCGTCCCGGTGCCTGGCCCACGATCAGGATGTGGGCCTGCGGATGCAACTGGAAGATCGGCCGCGGACCGAGCGGCAGATGCTCCGCGCAAATGGTGCAGCGGCGCACTTCGTTGAACAGTGATGCGGCGGATGTCATCGATCAAGATCGTATTGGGCTGGAGCTGTTCATTTCGTCACAACACTCGCAATCAGGCGCTCGGCGGGAGCCAGGTTGTTCACCAGCTCCGCCGGGAGCGAATGCCGTTCGATCAGGTAGGCCGCGGTATTGAAGCTGACCATGACCTGGCCGGGCGCCGGCTCCGTCACCAGCACCTTGAGCGGCAAGTCGATCCCGCTGAGCGGTCGCGCCAGCATCAGCGGCGTGCCGGCCTTGGGATTGCCGAAGAGGATCAGGGTGGTCGGCGGCATGGCCAGGCCCACCGCCGCAGCCTCGGCCTGCTGATCGATGGTGGCGAACACCTTGATGCCATGATCGGCGAATGCCGCGAGCAGGAGGCGCACGGTATCGGCGAAGGGGTGCGTGCTGCGAAGGCTGGTGATGCCCCGATCCCTACTTGGATTGGCGTCGGTTGGACTCATGCTCACCTCATCGAGACGCAATGGCACTTCCTAAAGAGGAAAGTGAGATCAATCGTAGGGCGGCCTGTGGCCGCCGAGTTTGCTGCCACTCCGAACAACGGCGGCCACAGGCCGCCCTACTATTTACTGCGCTTTTCGGCGGTATCGGCTTGAACCGTCTGTTGAGCTGAATACTGGTTTGAACCAGAAGGTCTTTCTGGATTTGAACCAATGTTCATTACTGGAATTGCAGAATTGCCGAAGCTCCTGCATTGGAAGTTCGTAGCGATACATGATGGCAATGAGGTCTCGGAGATTTTGCTCCGGGAGGCGCCTTGACTGGATGTGTAGGAATCCATCGCCCACGCTTTTTACGCACGGAATGCTCTGCGCCCACTCGAAGAAAGACTTTTCATCAAGATAGGAATAGTAAAGGATGCTTGAGGTGTCAATTTTGATCATCGCGAGCTCAACGCAAATGAAATATCAAACTGAGCGCTAATCCCGCCGCGACTTATGCGGTCCCGCCGGCCGGTCCGCCGGCTCGCGCAAACGAGGCAGCAACTCGGCCAGGTTGCAGGGCCGGGTGTTCACGTCGAGTTGCGGGGCGATGATCTTGTCCCAGGCCAGTTCGCAGGCGCCGCGGGAGCCGGGGAGGCAGAACACCAGGCGGCCGTTGGCGCTGCCGGCGAAGGCGCGGGACTGGAGGGCGGAGGGGCCGATGTCCTCGTAGGAGAGCCAGCGGAACAGTTCGCCGAATCCGTCGGTGAGGCGGTCGAGCAGGGGCTTGACGGCTTCGGGCACGAGGTCGCGGCCGGTGAGACCGGTGCCGCCGGTGGTGATGATGGCTTCGATGCTGTCGTTGATCAGCCAGTTGCCGAGCTGGGCGCGGATGTGGAAGCGGTCGTCGCTGACGATGCTGCGGGCGGCGAGGGTGTGGCCGGCGGCGGCGATGCGCTCGACCAGCAGCTGGCCGGACTTGTCGTCGTCGAGCGTGCGCGTGTCGGAAACGGTGAGTACTGCGATGCCTAATGCCATGGTTGTCTCAAGTCGTCATCAACCGAAGCATCATAAACCCAGCGGCGGGCACAGTAGGTCGGGCTTCAGCCCGACGAGTCGCCCTGAAGGGCGACCTACGCTGACCTTGGAAAGAGCTTTGCAGTTGGCCCGGTCGCCGTGCCGCCGGCGAGTTGCAGCCGCGCGTTGCGCCGGCGTTCGATCGGGTAGAGGCTGAACAGGCGGTATTTGCCGAAGCGCTTGGCCAGCTCCACTTCGCCGGCGTATTCGGCGGCGAAGCGTTCCGGCGCTTCGAGCGCGAGGCGCGCGGCGAAGGCTTCGGTGACGAAGATCATGCCGGGCGGGGTCACCGGCTCGATGCGGGCGGTGAAGGAGAGCTGCGAGCCGTAGTAGTTGGCGACGTTCTCGATCGGGTCGTGGCCGACGAAGGCCGGGGCGAAATGCACGGCCAGGCGCAGCTCGATCTCGCGCAGCATGCCGGATTCGCTGCGCCGCACGTCCTCGATGCAGGCCTGGATCGCCACGGCGATTTCGGCGGCGGTGGCGGCGTCCTCGGTGACGACATTGATGGCGTCGCCCCAGGTGTGGCGGAACAGCACCTTGTCGCCATGGCGGCCGATGATCTGCGCCACGCCGCCCATCACGTGCGACCAGAAGCGCGGCATCTCCTCGTCGTGCAGGCGGCGGAAGCCGGCGATGTCGGCGAAGATCAGGCCGACGAAGCGGCGCCGCACCTCCGGCCGCTGCTGTGTGGGGCACTGCGCCGGCAGCGTGGCGGTGTTGCCGCTGTCCTGCTCCGCGCGCAGCCAGTAGCCGGGCGGATTGCTGGTCGGCGCCAGCTCGACCCGGCGGCAGTGGCTGCCGAGGCGGCGCGCGGCGAGCCGGGCCAGGCCCTGGGCCATGGCGGCGACGTGGCTGCCGGCCCAATCCTGCTCGTCCTCGAGGAAGCCCTGGCTGGCGGTGACTTCCCCGGCCTGCTCCAGGCAGCGCGCCAGGCGCATCGCCCAGCCGGGACCGAAGCTGCGCTGCCAGCGCTCGATCAGCGGCTTGCGCGCGGTGGGCAGCACCAGCGACAGGCGCGCGCCGCGCGCCATGAAGTATTCGGCGGCGCAGAGGTCGGCCGGCTGCACCAGGGCGGCGTGGACGCGCGCGCCCTCGCATTGCAGCGCATCCAGGCCGCTGACCGCCGGGGCGGTGCGGTCGGCGCCGAACACCACCGGGATCTCGATGGCGGCGCGGTCGATGTACAGCAGAGGCGGCAAGTGCAGCAGGTCGGAGAATTCATCCTCGATGCGCAGATGCTGGCAGATCAGGCGCAGCTGCTGCCGGGTGCGGCTGCGCGCGCTGACGTTGCCGCGCGCCAGCGTGTCGGCGGCGCGCAGACTGCGCCGGGCGCGGGTGGTGTCGCCCAGCAGCAGGGCCGCCTCGGCTTCGCTGGCGCGCAGGTAGTAGTGATCGACGTCGTCGGAGGGGATGGTGCCGCTGGCCAGGGTCAGCACCTCGTGCGCCAGGCGGTGCGAGGTTTCGGCATCGCCGGCCAGCAGGAACATGGTGGCGGCGTTGATCGCGGTGAAGTAGCCGCCGGTCTGGCGGAAGGCGTTGAGATAGGCCTGGGCGGATGCGCGCAGATCGTCGCGGCTGCCGCCGGCCAGGGCCAGGTCCTTGAGCAGGCGGCCTTGCAGGGCCAGCCAGTCCTCGTCGATCTCTTCCTCGCGCAGGCCCAGTTCGCCGTAGCGGCGCAGGGCGAATTCGGTGCTGCCGGCATTGGCCAGCGCCAGCAGGGACAGGTATTGCAGGCGGCGCGTATGCGCGCCGAGCTGCTGCGCCTGGTCGACCAGGTCGTAGCAGAGCAGGTAGTTGCCGGCGCGCAGGGCTTCGCCGGCGCGCGCCGCGAAGATCTCGGCTGTGTTGTCGCTGTGGCCCATTATGTCCCCCATGCCGGCCCCGTGAAGGTCCGGCTAGCGCATCTGTCGTCCTGAGTCCCCCGGCTGCATCCGGGATAGACGCAGCGAAGCCCCAACCATGGATCGGGGCCAGATCCTTCGCTGCGCTCAGGATGACAAGTCTGATTATTGGTCACCAGGACTTCATCCGTCTTGCGCCGCAGAGTAGCCGGCTGCAGGATCGATCACGATCAGGCGGTGCCCGTCGCGGCCTGGCCGCGGCGGCGGCAGGTCGATGCTGAACTCGGCCGGAATATGGTGCGGATGGCGGCGCCAGTCCACCACTTCGGCGGTGCCGCCGGGGCGCAGCAGATTCTGCTCGCGCAGGATGGCGACGAGGATGTCGGAGCGCCGCGCCAGGCAGGCGGCGAGCAGGCGGTACTGCTGCTCGCGGAACGCCTGGTCGCGCAGCTCGGCGGTGCCGCTGCCGGGCGGCAACAGGTCGACGATCAGCTCGCAGGAAGCCATGGTGGTTTCGATCTGCTGCCGCTGCAGCTGGCGCTGCGTCGGCGAGATCTCCTCGCCGGCTTCGCGCAGGCTGTCCTGCCAGTCTTCCAGCAGGGTCTGCGGCGGCACCGGCAGCAGGCCGATCATGCGAAAGGGGATGTCGTGTTCCAGCAACCAGCCGCTCAGCACCCGCGCGAACAGCAGGTCCGATCCGGGGGCCAGGCCGCAGAGCAGGCAGACCTGGGCGTAGCCGCCGGCGGGAAACAGGCGCGGCAGCACGCCTAGTCGCAGCTGCGTCACCACGTTTTCCTCTTCCTCGGCGCTGAGCAGCAGGTGGCCGGTGCCGCCGAGCAGGAATTCGCTGTCGTCGCGGCCGGCAAGGGTGCGCAGCCAGTCGGCGAGCGGCACGGCCTGCGCCGGCGGCTCGATGCCGTTTATGGGGTGTTTGGGCCTGGACACGGTGTCACTTTACCGTGTAATTGCGCGGCAAAACGGGACATACCTCACGGCGAAAGTGGGAATCCAGGGCAGTCACAGCACTGGACCCCGGCTTTCGCCGGAGTGACGATTTGATCAGAAGATTGCTTAGACCATCTCGACGGCCAGGGCCACGGCTTCGCCGCCGCCGATGCACAGGCTGACGATGCCGCGCTTGCCGCCGGTCTTGCGCAGGGCGCCGATCAGGGTGGTCAGCAGGCGCGCGCCGGAGGCGCCGATGGGGTGGCCGAGGGCGCAGGCGCCGCCGTGGATGTTGACCTTGTCGTGCGGAAGATTGTGTTCCTTCATCGCGGCCATGGTGACCACGGCGAAGGCTTCGTTGATTTCCCACAGGTCGACGTCGGCGGCCTTCCAGTTGAGCTTTTCCAGCAGCTTGGCAATGGCGTAGACCGGGGCGACGGTGAATTCGCCCGGCACGCGCGAGTGCTGGCTGTGGCCGAGGATGCGGGCCAGCGGCTTGATGCCGCGCTTGTCCGCTTCCGACTGCGCCATCAGCACCACCGCGGCGGCGCCGTCGGAGATCGAGGCCGAGGTGGCGGCGGTGACGGTGCCGTTCTTGCTGAAGGCGGGCTTCAGCGTCGGAATCTTTTCCGGCTTGCTCTTGGCGGGCTGCTCGTCGGCCTTGACCAGTTCGGGGCCGGCCTTGCCGGACACTTCCACCGGGGCGATCTCGAAGGCGAAGCTGCCGTCGGCGCCAGCGGCCTGGGCGCGCTTCAGCGAGGTGATGGCGAACTCGTCCTGCTGGGCGCGGGTGAAGCCGAACTTCTCCACCGTGCGCTCGGCGTAGACGCCCATCGGCGTGCGCTTCTCGTAGGCGTCTTCCAGGCCGTCCAGGGCCATGTGGTCGAGCAGCTCGGCGTGGCCGAAGCGATAGCCGCCGCGGGCTTTGAGCATCAGGTAGGGCGCGTTGGTCATGCTCTCCATGCCGCCGGCCAGCATTACCTTGTTGGTGCCGGCCTTGAGCTGGTCGTGGGCGAACATCACGGCTTTGAGGCCGCTGCCGCAGACCTTGTTGATGGTGCTGCAGGCCACCGACTGCGGCAGCCCCGCGCCGAGCGCCGCCTGCCGCGCTGGGGCCTGGCCCTGGCCGGCCATCAGCACATTGCCCATGATCACTTCGTCGATGTCCCCGGCCTTGAGGCCGGAGCGCTCCACCGCGGCCTTGATCGCCACGCTGCCCAGCTGGTTGGCGGAGACGGAGGAGAACACGCCGAGCATGCCGCCCATGGGGGTGCGGGCGATGGAGGTGATGACGATGGGATCCTGGGACATGGTGATTCCTGCGCGGTAAGGGAAATCCGAGGGGCGAATTGTCGCTTAATCGGTTCGGGGACGGCAAAAGGCCACTGGCTGCGGGGCCATCGGCAGCAGGGCACAGCGTCCTGCACTACGCCGGTAAGGCAGGTTATCGGCGGCCGGCCCCCGCGCTAGGGATGTGGCTACAGCTCCCGCTCGATCGCCGTGACCACGCCATCCTTGAAGATCACGCGGATGCGGTCGGTTTCGGTCTGCACCGGGGTGGCGTAGAACGACGGGCCGGGGTAGAACAGCGGGTCGTAGAAGCGCGGGTAGGGATAGAAATAGGGATAGGCCGCCGCCCCGCCGGCGGTCTGCACCTGGATGTAGTGCCAGATGTTCTGCTGGCCGCTGGCGTCGGTGTGCTCGGTGATGCGATCCGGCTTGCCCAGGGCGAGCTGCACCGCCGCTTCCGGCATGCCCAGGCCAACCTGGCCTTTCTTCACCAGCTCCTGCTGCTCCGGCGTCAGGTTCGAGTAGGCGCCGGGATTGTCCTTGATGCGCGCTTCCGGTGTGGCGCAGCCGGCCAGGGCGGCGAGGGTCAGCAGAGCGGGGATCAGCAGACGTTTCATGGACGCACTCCTCAACCGCGCAAGGGTGGGGCAATGATATAGCGTTTGCGTGAGTGCCTGAGTGCGGGCGGAATGTTGCGGGTATTGTGCTGTCGTCCTGAGCGTCGGGCCAGATCCTTCGCTGCGCTCAGGATGACAGGGGCTGGGAGATGCGCTCCAGTGAGCAGTAGGTCGAATCAAGCGAAGCGGATCCGACAGCGCACTATCCGGCTGCGCATGTCGGTTCCGGGCGCTGCGCGCCCTTGAACCGACCTACAGGCTTGTTTCAACAGTCCGCGCCAGTGATGGCGCGGTGCTCGTCAGGACGACAGACTTCCTCTCAAGACGGCTGGCGTCTCAAGTCCAGCGTATGGGGATAGTCCGGGTTTCTCGGTTCGTCCGGTGGCCAGTAGCTGGTCGGCGTGTGCCCGTAAGGCTCGAAGCGCGACAGGCGCCGCGCCTCGGCTTCGTAGGCATTGACCGGGAAGGTTTCGTAGTTGCGGCCGGCCGGGTGGGCGACGTGGTAGGTGCAGCCGGCCACGGCGCGGCGGTTCCAGGCGTCGTAGAGGTCGAACACCAGGGGCGTGTGCACGCCGATGCTGGGGTGCAGGGCCGAGGTCGGGTGCCAGGCGCGGTAGCGCACGCCGCCGACCATTTCGCCGTGAACGCCGGTGGGCGTCAGCGGCACGCGGCGGCCGGCCACGGTGACGAAGTGGCGCCCTTCCGTGAGTCCGGTGACTCTTACCTGCAGGCGCTCCAGCGAGGAATCGACAAAGCGCGTGGTGCCGCCCACTGCCGTCTCTTCCCCCAGCACCGGCCAGGGCTCGAGGGCGTGGCGCAGTTCCAGCTCCACATTCTGGTAGCGCACGCTGCCGTGGCGCGGGAAGCGGAATTCCTGGTGCGCCGCGAACCATTCGTCCTGGAAGGCGAAGCCGGCGCCGCGCAGGTCGGCAAGGATTTCGCGCAGGTCGTTCCAGACATGGTGCGGCAGCATGAAGCGGTCGTGCAGCTGCGTACCCCAGCGTACCAGCGGACGGGTGTAGGGCTTTTCCCAGAACCAGGCCACCAGCGAGCGCAGCAGCAATTGCTGGGTCAGGCTCATCTGCGGATGCGGCGGCATTTCGAAGGCGCGGAACTCGACCAGGCCGAGGCGGCCGGTGGGGCCGTCGGGCGAATACAGCTTGTCGATGGAGATTTCGGTGCGGTGGGTGTTGCCGCTCAGGTCCACCAGCAGGTTGCGCAGGGTGCGGTCGATCATCCACAGCGGCACGCTGTGCCCGGGCTTGGGCAGCTGCGACAGGGCCAACTCGATCTCATAGAGCGAGGAAGTCTGCGCCTCGTCGACGCGCGGATGCTGCGAGGTGCTGCCGATGAACAGGCCGGAGAACAGGTAGCTCAGCGCCGGATGGTTCTGCCAGTAGCGGATCAGACTGCCGAGCAGATCCGGCCGGCGCAGGAAGGGCGAGTCCGCCGGCGTGGCGCCGCCGAGCACGAAGTGATTGCCGCCGCCGGTGCCGACGGCGCGGCCGTCGACCAGGAATTTCTCGGTGCCGAGGCGGGTCAGCCGCGCTTCCTCGTAGACCACCTCGGTGGTGTGGCGCAGCTCGTCCCAGCTATGCGCCGGATGGATGTTGACCTCGATCACGCCGGGGTCCGGCGTCACCTTGAGCACGTTGAGGCGCGAGTCCGCCGGCGGTGAATAGCCCTCGATGCGCAGCGGCACGTCGAGTTCGCCGGCGCTGTCCTCCACCGCGGCCAGCAGGTCGAGATAGTCCTCGATGTTGGCGGCCGGCGGCATGAACACGCAGAGATACCCGTCGCGCGGCTCCACCGAGATCGCGGTGCGCACGTTGCCGCCTTCCAGGTAGGCGCCGCGCCGGGTCGGCGTCGGCTGCTCGCGTTCGGCGGTGAGCTTCTGCGTGCGCCGGCCGCGCCGGCGTTCGGTTTCCTTGTCCAGCTCTTCCTTGCGGGTGCTGGGCGATTGCAGGAACGGCTGGCGGCGGCCGTCCGGTTGGTCCGGCAGCGGCTCGCGCTGGGTGAAGGGGTCGTAGGGGATGACGTGCGGATAGGCCAGCGGCGGCAGCCAGGGCAGGGCATCCAGCGGCAGGCGGAAGCCGATGGGCGAATCGCCGGGAATCAGGAACAGGCGGCCCTGGCGGAACGACCAGCGCTCCGAAATCCAGGCGCGCGACTGCCAGCGCTGCACCGGCAGGGCATAGCCGCGCGGCGTGTCGAGCCCGCGCTCGAAGATCTTGGCGACGCGCGCGCGCTCCTCCGGGTCCTTCAGCTTGTTGTCTTCGGGCAGCACGTTGTCCGGCAGCTGGCGCTCACGGTGCAGGTAGTAGAAAGCGTCTTCGTAGGCCGGCAGGGCGTTGCCCGGGGCCACTTCCAGGCGCTCGGCGATGCCGCGGATCAGGGCCCGCGCCGACTGGATGTCGGCCTTGGTGGTGCCGCTGGCCAATTCGGTGCGCACGATCGGCTTGCCGTCGCCGCGGAAATAGCAGCCGTAGGCCCAGCGCGGCAGCGATTCGCCCGGGTACCACTTGCCCTGGCCGTAGGTGAGCAGACCATTCGGAGCAAAACGTGAAGCCAGGCGGCGGATCAGCTTGTCGGCCAGGGCCTGCTTGGTGGGCCCCACCGCGGCGGTGTTCCACTCGTCGCCCTGCATGTCGTCGATGGAGATGAAGGTCGGTTCGCCGCCCATGGTCAGGCGCACGTCGCCGGCCTTGAGCTTGCCGTCGACCTGGTGGCCGAGCTTGTCGATGGCCGCCCACTGGTCCTCGGTGTAGGGCTTGGTGACGCGCGGCGACTCGTACAGGCGCTTGACGTACATCTCGTGGCCGAACTCGACCTCGGCCTCGTCCACCGCGCCGCTGATCGGCGCGGCGCTGGACGGCTCCGGCGTGGCGCAGACCGGGATATGGCCCTCGCCGGCGAGCAGGCCGGAGGTGGGATCGAGGCCGACCCAGCCGCCGCCGGGCAGGTAGACCTCGCACCAGGCGTGCAGATCGGTGAAGTCGTGGTCGGTGCCGGAGGGGCCGTCGAGCGACTTCACGTCCGGGGTAAGCTGGATCAGGTAGCCGGAGACGAAGCGCGCGGCCAGGCCCAGGTGGCGCAGGATCTGCACCAGCAGCCAGCCGGTGTCGCGGCAGGAGCCGGAACCGTTGCCCAGGGTCACTTCCGGGGTCTGCACCCCGGGTTCCATGCGGATCAGGTAGCTGACGTCGCTTTGCAGGCGCTGGTTGAGGCCCACCAGGAAGTCGATGGTGCGCATCTTGTCCAGCGGGATGCTGTCCAGATACTTTTTCAGCAACGGACCGGCCGGGGCGGCGCGCAGGTAGGGTTTCAGCTCTTCCTTGGCCTCCTCGGTATAAGTGAAGGGGAACTGCTCGGCCTCGCCCTCGATGAAGAAATCGAAGGGATTCCAGATCGCCATATCGGCAACCAGGTCCACCACCACCTTGAATTCAGTGACTTTCTCCGGAAACACCACCCGCGCCAGCCAGTTGCTGAAGGCGTCCTGCTGCCAGTTGATGAAGTGGTCCTTGGGCTCGATCTTGAGCGAGTAGGACAGCACCGGGGTGCGGGCGTGAGGCGCCGGGCGCAGGCGGATGATCTGCGGCGACAGGGTGACGCGCCGGTCGTAGCGGTAGATCGTCTCGTGGTGCAGGACGGCGTGAATGCTCATGTATGAGGTCTAGGTACGGATCGTGCGCGGGTTGGCCGCTACAATAAGCAAAAATCGCCGCACCGTGGCGGCGCATCCCCCTATTTTTGAGGAAAACCGATGTCCGTCTTCGACCATCCCGAATTCGACGCCCACGAGCAGGTCGCCTTCCGCTACGACCGCGCCAGCGGCCTCAAGGCCATCATTGCCGTGCATAACACCCGCCTCGGCAAGGGCCTGGGCGGCTGCCGCATGTGGCCCTACGCTTCCGACAGCGAGGCCCTCACCGACGTGCTGCGCCTGTCGCGGGGCATGACCTACAAGGCGGCGCTGGCCGGGCTGCCGCAGGGCGGCGGCAAGAGCGTCATCATCGGCGATCCCCGTCATGACAAGACCCCGGCGCTGATCCAGGCCATGGGGCGCTTCGTCGAGAGCCTCGGCGGCCAGTATGTCGTCGCCGAGGATTCCGGCACCAGCGTTGCCGATATGCGCCTGATGGCGGGCGAGACCAAGCACGTCGGCGGCCTGGCCGACGAGAAGTCCGTCGCTGCCGGGCGTACCGGCGATCCCTCCCCGGCCACCGCCATGGGCGTGTTCATCGGCATCCAGGCGGCGGTGCGCGCCCAGCTCGGCCGCGACGACCTCAAGGGCCTCAAGGTGGCGATCCAGGGCGTGGGCAATGTCGGCGGGCGCCTGGCGCGCCACCTCAGCGACGCCGGCGCCAAGCTGTGGGTCACCGACCTGCACCAGCCGGCGGTGGAGCGCTGCGTCAAAGAGCTGGCCGCCCAGGCGGTGCCGATGGACGTGGTGCACGCGCTCGACGTGGACGTGTTCGCGCCCTGCGCCATGGGCGCGGTGCTCAACGACCGGAGCATTCCCGAGCTCAAGGCGAAAATCGTCGCCGGCGCCGCCAACAACCAGCTGGCCAAGCCCAAGCACGATCACGCCCTGCTTGAGCGCGGCATTCTTTACGCGCCGGACTACGTCATCAACGCCGGCGGCATCATCGACATCTTCTACGAAGGCCCCAACTACGACGAGGCCACCGTGCGCGCCCACCTGGAGCGCATCGGTCATACCCTGGGGCAGATCTTCAAGCATTCGGCCAACGAGAAGCGGCCGACCGGGGAGATCGCGGACCGTATGGCGGAGGCGATCTTTCGCGGGTAGAGGCATAAAGCAGACTGGGTTGAATGTAGCGCAGAATTCGGCCAGATCCTTCGCTGCGCTCAGGATGACAAGTAGCAGGGTGGGTGGAGCCGCATAGCGGCGTAACCCACCGCTTCGCCCGCAGCGGTGGGTTGCGCTGCGCTCCACCCACCCTACAGTCTTCGACGGAGCCAGGCATGACGATGATTCCAAGCGATGCATCCCTGCAATCCCTGGCCCGTAGCATCGGCGAGCGCCTGCTCGCGCGCGGGCAGTGCATCGCCACCGCCGAGTCCTGCACCGGCGGCCTGATCGCCAAGCTGCTCACCGATATTGCCGGAAGCTCTGCCTGGTTCGAGCGCGGGCTGGTGACGTATTCCAACGAGGCCAAGCATGAGTTGCTTGGCGTCCCCGCCGACACCCTGCAACGCGCCGGCGCGGTCAGCGCCGAAACGGTGCAGGAGATGGTGCAGGGGCTGCTCAAGGCCGCGCCGGTGCAGTGGGCGGTAGCGGTGAGCGGCATCGCCGGCCCGGGCGGGGGCAGCGCCGACAAGCCGGTCGGCACGGTGTGGATCGGCTGGGGCGGGACGGATGCGGCGGTGTCGGTGAGCCGCTTCCTGTTCGAGGGCGATCGCGACGCGGTGCGCCGGCTCTCGGCCGAGGCGGCGCTGCGCGGGCTGGAAGGTTTGCTGCAAGCCGGGCAATAGTCCGCCGCGAGGAAGCGGGGATCGGCATGGAGCATCGCACGCGGCCTGCGATTTGCCGCAGCGCACCACGCGCCGCGCATGGATACGGGCACGTATTGACGCCCCGATTATACCCCGCCTGATTCCGTTTCCGGCTGGCATACTCGCGCCATCATACGAATTGGCTGGAGGAGTACATGGAAGCCCGCCCCAGCCCGGACGCCAAGTCCGGGCAGGAGTTGTTGTTGGAGCAGATCGACGCACTGGCGCAGGCGCAGACCGGTGTGGGCGATGTTGTGTTGTTTCGCGCCTTCCTGCGCCGTTATTTCGAGATGGCGGCGCTGGATACGCTGAAGCTGCGCACGCCGGAAGAATTGCTGCATATCGCCCTGGGCCACTGGAGCTTCGCCCGCGTGCGCAAGCCCGGCGCGCCGCTGGTGCGCGTGCTGCCGCCGCAGACCGGCGACGAGGCGCGGCCGGGGCTGGCGGTGGTGGAGACCTGTGTCGAGGACCAGCCGTTCCTGGTGGATTCGATCGTCATGGCGGTGCGCGCCGCCGGCGCCTCGGTGGACTGGACGGTGCATCCGGTGCTGCACCTCAAGCGCGACAAGGCCGGCAAGATCACGGCGGCCGACGATGTGGCCAAAGGGCCGGCCGAATCGCTGATTCACCTGGAGTTCGAGCCGCTGCCGAACCTGGCGGCATATGCCGCACTGGAGCAGCAGGTGCGCACCGTGCTGGAGGATCTGCGGCGCGTGGTCGACGACTACCCGCAGACGCTGGAGCGCGTGCGCAAGCTGGTGGAGGAACTGAAGATGGTGCCGCCGGAAGGCGACGCCGAGGAGTTCGCCGAGGCGCGCGAATTCCTGACCTATCTGGATCAGCATCATTTCACTTTTCTCGGCGAGATCGAGAGCCGCGCCACGCTGGGCGAAAACGGCAAGTACAGCTTCCGCACCGATCCCGCATCCGGCCTGGGCCTGCTGCGCGCCGGCACCCGCTGGGCCGCCGAGGATCTGATCGCGCCGCAGGCGGAGCTGGACAAGTACGCCGATTCGCCGCGCCTGGTGGTGGTGACCAAGGCCAATCTGCGGGCCACCATTCACCGCGAGGGGCTGATGGATGCGGTGTCGGTGAAGCGCTACGACGCCGCCGGGCATCTGGCCGGCACGGTGCGTTTCGTCGGCCTGTTCAGTTCCGAGGTGTATATCGACCGGCCGCGCCATATCCCGCTGATCCGCCGCAAGGCGGAATACGTGATGCAGCATTCACGTCTGCCGGAGGGAAGCCATTCCGGCAAGAACCTGCGCGACATCCTGCACGGCTTGCCGCGCGACGAGCTGTTCCAGACCGGCGAGGACGAGCTGTTCCAGTTGTGCATGGGCATCCGCGCCCTGCGCGACCGGCACCAGCTGCGCCTGTTCATGCGGCGTGACCGCTACGGTCGCTTCTATTCCTTCCTGGTGTACCTGCCGCGCGAGCGCTACTCGCGCGAGCTGCGCGACAAGGTCGGCGCGACGCTGATGGAACTCTGCGGCGGCCTGGCGCTGGACCGCGAGATCGATTTCCTGCGCGGCGGCCTGACCCGGGTGCATTACCTGGTGCGCACCAGGCCCGGCACCACCATTGCGCTGGGCGCGCAGGAAGTGGAGGCGCGGCTGATCGCGGCCACGCGCAGCTGGCGCGAGCAGCTGCGCGAGCTGCTGGCGCGGGAGAAGCTGAGCCCGGCGAAATTCGCCGATGCCTTCCCGCTGTCGTATGTGGAGGCGCTGACGCCGCAGGAAGCGGCGGCGGATGTGGCCTACCTGGCGCGGTTGTCGCCGTCGGTGCCGGTGCTGCCGCGCCTGGAAGTGAGCACGCCGGAAGGCGCGCTGCCGCGCGCCACCAGCCTCAAGCTATATGCGCTGCACACGCCGGTGACCCTGTCCGACGTGCTGCCGACGCTGGAGAATTTCGGCCTGCGCGTGATCCGCCAGGAGCCGGCGGAGATCACGCCGAAGGATTCGCCCAGCCTGTGGGTGCAGGAATTCGAGATTCAGCACGCCGGCTGCGAGCTGTCCGCGGACTCGCAGAAGAAGTTCTTCGAGTCCGGCTTCCTCCAGGTGTGGCGCGGCGAGGTGGAGAACGACGGCCTCAATAAGCTGGTGCTCGGCGCCGGGCTGGACGCACGCCAGGTGACGCTGCTGCGTGCCATCTGCAAGTACCTGATCCAGACCGGCCTGCCGTTCAGCCAGTCCTACATGGAGGCGCTGCTGGCCGAGCACGCCGATATCGCGCGGCTGCTGGTGGCGCTGTTCGAGACGCGCTTCGCGCTGAAGCTGGCGCCGGAGCGGCGCCAGAACGAGGAGATGAAGATCGGCCAGGCGCTGGACCATGCCCTGGACCAGGTGGCGAGCCTGGACGGCGACCGCGTGCTGCGTTCCTTCCTGGCAGTGATCCGCGCCACCTTGCGCACCAATTATTTCCAGAACAACGCCGAGGGCCACGCCAAGCACTACGTCAGCTTCAAGCTCGATCCGGCCAAGGTGCCGGAGCTGCCGCTGCCGCGGCCGATGTTCGAGATCTGGGTCTATGCGCCGGAGGTGGAAGGCATCCACCTGCGCGGCGGCAAGGTGGCGCGCGGCGGCCTGCGCTGGTCCGACCGCCGCCAGGATTTCCGCACCGAGATCCTGGGCCTGATGAAGGCGCAGATGGTCAAAAACACGGTGATCGTGCCGGTCGGTGCCAAGGGCGGCTTCGTGGTGAAGAAGCCGGTGGATCCGTCCAACCGCGAGGCCTGGCTCAACCAGGGCATCGCCTGCTACAAGACCTTCCTGCGCGGCCTGCTCGACATCACCGACAACCGCGTCGGCAACGACATCGTGCCGCCGCAGGAAGTGTTGCGCCTCGACGAGGACGATCCCTACCTGGTGGTGGCGGCGGACAAGGGCACGGCGACCTTCTCCGACATCGCCAACAGCGTCTCGGCCGAATACGGCTTCTGGCTCGGCGATGCCTTTGCTTCCGGCGGTTCGGTCGGCTACGACCACAAGAAGATGGGCATCACCGCGCGCGGCGCCTGGGAAAGCGTCAAGCGCCATTTCCGCGAGCTGCCCGCAGCCGGGCCCGGCGCCGGGCCTGGCGCTTTGGGCAAGGATATCCAGGCGGAGGAGTTCACGGTCGTCGGCATCGGCGACATGAGCGGCGACGTGTTCGGCAACGGCATGCTGCTGTCGCGCAAGATCCGGCTGCTGGCCGCCTTCGATCACCGCCACATCTTCATCGATCCGAATCCGAACGCGGCGTCCAGTTTCATCGAGCGCGAGCGCCTGTTCAACCTGCCGCGCTCGTCCTGGGCCGACTACAACGCGGCGCTGATCTCGGCCGGCGGCGGCATCTGGCCGCGCGGCGCCAAGCTGATCCGCTTAAGTGAGGAAGCCCGCGCGGCGCTGCAGATCCGCGAGGCGGCGCTGACGCCGAACGAGCTGCTCAAGGCCCTGCTCAAGGCGCCGGTGGACCTGCTGTGGAACGGCGGCATCGGCACCTACGTCAAGGCCTCCTCGCAGAGCCACCAGGATGTGGGCGACCGCGCCAACGACGCCATCCGCGTCAACGGCAAGGACCTGCGCTGCAAGGTGGTGGGCGAGGGCGGCAATCTCGGCTGCACCCAGCTCGGGCGCATCGAATATGCCCTGCTCGGCGCCGATGGCGCCGGCGGGCGCATCAACACCGATGCCATCGACAATGCCGCCGGCGTGCACACCTCGGACCGCGAGGTGAACATCAAGATTCCGCTCAATCAGCTGATGGCGGACGCCAGACTGACGCGCGAGGAGCGCGATCCGCTGCTGGCCGGGATGACCGAGGAAATCGGGCGCTTCGTGCTGCGCGACAACTATGTGCAGAGCGCCGCCATCAGCCTGCTGTCGCAGAACGCGGCGCAGCGGCTCGACGATCACGCCGAGCTGATGCGCCTGCTGGAACGCGAGGGCCTGCTCAACCGCGCCATCGAGTACCTGCCCGACGAGGATGCGCTGAAGGAGCGGCGCAACCGCAGCCTGGGCTTGACCCGGCCAGAGCTGGCGGCGCTGATCGCCTACAGCAAGATCTCGCTGTACGACGCGGCGCTGAAGTCGGAGGTGCCGGACGATCCCTTCTTCACGCGCGATCTGCTGGCCTACTTCCCCGAGTCGCTGACGCAACGCTACCGGCCGCAACTCGAGCAGCACCGGCTGAAGCGCGAGATCGTCGCCACCATCCTGTGCAACGCCCTGGTCAACCGCATGGGCGCGGGCTTCGCCCAGCTATGGGCCGAGGATCACGGCTTGATGCGCGCCGAGGTGCTGAAGGCCTATGCCACCGCGCACCAGATCTACGGCGGCGACCATTACTGGCGGGCGATCGAGGCGTTGGACAACCAGGTGCCGGCGGCCCTGCAGTATCGCTTGATGGGCTACGCCATCGGTCTGCTCAAGCACGCCACCGGCTGGTTCACCAGCTCGCGCTTCGCGCAGCTGCCGGTGCAGCAGGCGGTGGAGCGCTTCACCCAGCCGCTGGCCGAGCTGGAGCGGCTGCTGCCGGCGGTGCTGCCGCCGGGTTATCGCGAGGACTGGGACAACACCGTCACCAATCTCAACAAGGAAGGCGTGCCGGACGACCTGGCCCTGCGCCTGGCCAATACCCGCGCCCTGGGCGGCGCCCTGGACATCGCCGAGCTGGCGGAGGGCGCCGGGGTGTCGCTGGCCGATGCGGCGACGGTGTATTACCTGTGCGGCGAACGATTCCGCATGCTGTGGTTGTATGCGGCGATCAACGAGATGCCCACCGTCGGCAAGTGGCAATCGCTGGCCCGCGTCAACCTGCGCGACGACGCCTACCGCATCCACCGGCAACTCGCCGGGCGGGTGCTCGCCCATCCGGGGGAGGGCGCGCAGGCGCGCTTCGACGGCTGGATCGCGGCCAACGAGCGGCACGTGAAGTTTTCCTCGGAGCGCCTGGCGGAATTGCAGGCGACCGGTGTCAAGGACTTCACCACGCTGGCGGTGGCGGTGCGGGAGATCCGCAAGCTGCGGCGCCTGTAAGCGGCATGTTTTGCCCCCCTCTTTCCATGAACATGGGAAGAGGGGGGCGAAGCGGTTACAGCAGCCGCGTATCCTCCGGCGCCTGATCGAACCGATTGTGCCGGCCGTCGATGTAATGCACCGGCGCCGCGGCGAGATCGTCGGCATCGACTTCATCCAGCGCGGCAATGGAGACGGCGTAGAACAGGCCGCCGAACGAGGGATGATCGCCGCTGGCGTAGGGGCGCACGCCGCAGGTTTTGCAGAAGAAAAAGTGCAGGAAGGGTTCGGGCTTGCCGGGCGGCGTCCAACGGTAATCGGTCAATGCATCCGCGCCTTGCAGCAGATGGAAGCGGTCGCCGGGGACGATGGCGAACCAGGTGCGCGACTTGCTGCAGATGGAGCAGTTGCACTTGTTGGTGCCCTGCGCCAGGTCGATGCCGGCCTCGAAGCGGATGGCACCGCAATGGCAGCTGCCGGCGTAGGTCTTGAGCATGTGCTTGTCTCCCCTGCGTGCTGGATCAGTCGGGTAGTGCGGTCGCTGCCCCGCGTCAGGCCGCCCGATGCCAGTTCCGCGCCGCTTCCACGAAATCGGCACGGATCTTGGCGGAATAGAATGCCCGTGGCGGGACGATGATGGCGCCGCCGCCGCGGATACTGATAATAACCCCGCCTTCGGCGCTTTCGTTGATGGCGCCTATTTCAGCCCATTTGCGGGTCGCGCTTTTCTTGCCGATGCTGGTGGTGATGCCGGCCGCGTCGGCGGTGACGGTTCTGGGCGAGGGCTTGAACATCAACAGGGGGTAGGCCCACATCAATCCGACCAGTCCCGCGCCGGCGGCAATGGAGCCGAGAATGTTTTCCATGTCGACGGGTTTCTTGCCGATCAGCATCGGTAGGGCGATGAGGACGATGGGCACGCAGAAGATCAGCAGGTGCACTTTCCAGATTTTCTGTTTCCACAGCTTCAGGTACCAGCGGTAAATTTCTTCGCGGGTGGAGGCGTACTGGACGGTGATGGGCATGGGCGGGCTTGAGGCGGGCGTGCTTGGGTGAATTGAAGAAGCGGATCGGGTTCTGCTTGTCATCCTGAGCGCAGCGAAGGATCTGGCTGTGCGCCGAGGCCAGATCCTTCGCTGCGCTCAGGATGACAGTATTGAGATGATGTTGCGCGCCTTAGGTCAGATGCGGCTTGGCCAGATATTCCTGCGATTGCATCTCAATAAGTCTTGAAACCGTCCGCTCGAATTCGAACTTCAGCTTGGTGCCGCTGTAGAGCTGCTCCATCGGCGCTTCGGCGCCGATCAGCAGTTTGACGCCGCGGTCGTAGAACTCGTCCACCAGGTTGATGAAGCGGCGCGCGGAATCGTTGTCGTCGCTGGTCAGCAGCGGCACGTAGCTGAGGACGATGGTGTGGTGGGTGCGCGCCAGCTCGATGTAGTCGGCGGCGCTGCGCGGGCCGTCGCAGAGGTCGTGGAAGTCGAACCAGGCGGCGCCTTCGCCGACGCAGCGCGCGGTGATCGGGCGGCCGTTGATCGGCAGGTCGATGCGCTGGCACAGGCCGTGCGGCGCCACCGCATTGAAGCGCTCGCCCAGCGCGGCCATGGCGGCCTGGTCGCAGGGATGCAGGTACAGCGGCATGCCGTGCAGGGCGCGCAGGCGGTAGTCGTTGCCGCCGTCGACGTTGAGTACGGTGCAGTTCTGCTTCAGGCGCTCGATCGCGGGCAGGAAGCGGTCGCGCTGCAGGCCGCCCTGGTAGAGCAGGTCGGGCGCGACATTGCTGGTGGCGACCAGGGTGATGCCGCGCTTGAACAGGAATTCGAACAGGCGGCCGAGGATCATGGCGTCGGCGATGTCGGAGACGTAGAACTCGTCGAAGCACAGTACGCGGGTCGCGTCGGCGATCTCCTCGGCGACGCTGATCAGCGGGTCCTGCTCGTCGGGGTAGCGGTTGCGGCGCTCGTGCACTTCCAGCATGAAGCGGTGGAAGTGGGTGCGGCGCTTGCGGGTGAAGGGCAGGGCGTCGTAGAACGCATCCATCAGGTAGGTCTTGCCGCGGCCCACGCCGCCCCACATGTAGAGGCCGGCAACCGGGGGGTAGCTGAGCCGCGAGCTGCCGAAGCGGCGCTTGGGCGGATTCTCGATCAGCTCGTCGTAGACGCGCTGCAGGGCGTCGACCGCCTGCGCCTGCGCCGCGTCGGAGACGAATCCCTCTTTCTGCAGATCGGCCTGGTAGCGCTGGCGCGGCGTCGGCTGCAGTTCCTGCGCGGCGCTGCCGGTGCGGGTGGCGTTGATGTCGCGGCCGCGCAGATGTTCGGGGTGTGCCATGAGAGTCGGGGGCTTATCCGCGGGGGATGGTGCCGGCTGCGCAGCGGATCGGGTTCATGGATAGGCCTTGGCGATTTTCGGCGGCACCGGTGCTTCCATGCCGTCGGCTTCGCCGCAGTGCTGGAGGATGATGGCGCGTGCGGCATCCCGCAAGTCCTGTACCGCGTTGCGGTCCTCGCCCGGCGCGGTCACCGGGGCGAAGATCTCCACCGAGACCGGGTTCCAGCGGAACACCTTCTGGCCATCGCCGTAGAGGGTGCGCGTGCCGCGCAGCACTACTGGCACCACCGGCACACCGGCGCGGGCGGCGACCATGAAGGCGCCGGAATGAAACGGCAGCAGCGCCGACGGCTGGCGGAAGGTGCCTTCCGGGAAGATGGTGAAGGGCTCGCCGGCCTGGATGCGCTCGATCAGCTCGCGCGTGGCCAGTGCGGCGGCGCGCACCGAGCCGCGGTTGACGAAGCTCACGCCCATGCGCTTGATGATCAGGCCGATGTAGGGCCAGTCGGCGGCGCCGTGCTGCACCAGGAAGGTGAAGCGCCCCGGCAGGGCCGCGGTGACGATGATGCCGTCGAGGTAGCTGGCGTGGTTGCACACGGCGATGCAGGGGCCGGGCGGCAGGTTTTCCAGGCCGCGCACGCGGAACGGGATGAAGCTGAGCGCCAGCCAGGCGCGCACGCCGAAGCGGCCGATGGCGCGGCGCAGGGGCAGGGTCGGCGCCACGATCAGCAGCGGGCAGAAGATCCCCAGCAGGACGACGAACAGCACCGTCATGGAGTAGACGCCGAATAGCGTTCTGAGAATACGGGTCATGGTTTTTTGGCGAGTGCGTCGGCCGTATTATAAGGGCATGAAGTCCGACTCCCCGGCCTCGCCCCGGCCAGATGCGCTAGACCCCGCCGATCACGCCGGCATCGAGCGCTTCGCCGACATGCTGTGGCTGGAGCACGGCCTGGCGCGCAACAGCCTCTCCGCCTACCGCTCCGACCTGGCCCTGCTGGCGCGCTGGCTGCGGGCGCAAGGGCGGGCGCTGGACGGCGCCGGCACCGCCGAGCTGAAGGGGTACCTGGCACTGCGCAGCCGGCAGGCACAGTTAAAAGGCGCGGAGCGGCGGCCGTTCAGCGCGCGCTCGCAGGCGCGCTTCATCACGGTGTGCCGGCGTTATTACGGCTGGCTGGTGCGCGAGCGCCTGCGCGGAGACGATCCTTCCGCCCACCTGGAGATGCCGCGGCTCGGCCGCGCCCTGCCCAAGACGCTCAGCCTGGAACAGGTCGACCACCTGCTGGCGGCGCCCCCGGCCGAGGGTGCGCTGGGCCTGCGCGACCGCGCCATGCTGGAGCTGATGTACGCCTCCGGCCTGCGCGTGTCCGAGCTGGTCAAGCTGCGCCGCGACGAGCTGAACCTGGAGCACGGCGTGGTGCGCCTGGTGGGCAAGGGCGGCAAGGAGCGCATGGTGCCGATGGGCGAGCCGGCGATGGAAGCGGTGAGAAGCTGGCTGCGCCACGGCCGGCCGGAATTCGCCGGGGACAAGTCCGGCGATGCCGTATTCCTGGGCCGGCGCGGCGAGGCCATGACGCGGCAGAATTTCTGGCTGCTGATCAAGCGCCACGCGCTGCAGGCGGGCATCGCCGCCAAGCTGTCGCCGCACACCCTGCGCCATGCCTTTGCCACCCACCTGCTGGAGCATGGAGCCGACCTGCGCGCGGTGCAGACCCTGCTGGGGCACGCCGACCTGTCCACCACGCAGATCTATATCCATGTGGCGCGGGCGCGGCTGAAGCAGCTGCATGCGCAGCATCATCCGCGGGCGTAAAGACGAAAAGCGTTTCGCGCAAAGACGCAAAGACGCTAAAAATTCGTTTCAACAGATGTTTTTGCGTTCTTTGCGTCTTTGCGCGAGGATTTTTTAAGCCTGCTCCACCGCCAGCTTCAGCCCGAATCCCATCATGGTGGCGCCGAGCACCGCGTCCATGGTTTTCCTGACGCGCGGGCGTGCCAGGAAGCGGCTGAGGCGGCCGACGCTGAAGGCCAGCAGGCTCAGCCAGATCAGGCCCTCGAAATAATGGATGCCGATGAGCAGGGCCGATTTCAGCACCACCGGGTCGCCGGGGTTGAGGAACTGCGGCAGGAAGGCCAGGTAGAACACGGCGATCTTGGGATTGAGGGCATTGGTCAGCAGGCCCTGCAAATAGCTGGCCCGCACCGATTTCGCCGGCGGCGGCGCGGCATCGGCGCCGGCGGCGGTGCCGCGCCGGAATGCTCCGCGTAGGGCGCCCCAGCCGAGATAGAGCAGGTAGCAGGCGCCGGCCAGCTTCACCGCGTAGAACACGCCGGGGGAGTAGACCAGCAGGCGCACCAGCCCACAGGCCACCAGCAGTACATAGACAAAGCCGCCGCTGACGATGCCCAGGACGGTGGCGAAACCGCGCCGGAAGCCGCCGGCGCTGGTATTGGCGATGACCAGGAAGGTGTCCGGGCCGGGCGCGATGGTCAGGGCCAGGGCAATCAGGGTGAAAGCGAGAACACTGTGGTCGAACATGCGGTTTCCCCCTGCGCCGGACGGTAGACGGGTGTGGCGAACAATTACTTTATCAGGTGGCCCGGCGGAACCGGATCGCCGGCTTTTTGTCATACTAGCAGCCTCTCTCAGGCAGTCGCCTGCTGCGTCCGGACCTCTTCAATGAAACGCATTTTTACTGCCCTCCTCGGGCTCGGCCTGGCCTTCTCGGTGGGGGTTTTTGCCGCCGACGATCTTTCCGTGGATGCGGTGAAGGACAAGATCGCCAAGGCGCTCGGCATCGATCGCAGCCAGATCCGCCCGTCCCCGGTCAGCGGCTGGTACGAGGTGCAGCACGAGCATGACTTCGCCTACGTTTCCAGCGACGGCAAGTACTTGATGCAGGGCGATCTGGTCAATGTGGATACCGGCGAGCGCATCACCGAGGAACGTCGCCGCGCCGACCGCCTGGCTGCGCTGAAGCAGCTTGGCCCCGACAACCTGATCGAGTTCGCGCCGCCGCCGCCGATGGCCGCGAAGTACGTGATCACCGTGTTCACCGATCTGGACTGCCCCTACTGCCGCAAGCTGCACAGCCAGATTGCCGAGTACAACGCCAAGGGCATCGCCGTGCGCTATGCCTTCTTCCCGCGCCACGGCATCGGTTCGCCGACCTACTACCAGGCGATTTCGGTGTGGTGCGCGGACAACCGCCAGCAGGCGCTGACCCGCGCCAAGCTCGGTGACAGCACGCCGCCGAGGAAGTGCGAGAACCCGGTGGACAAGGAATACAAGCTGGCGCTCGACCTTGGCCTCAACGGCACGCCGGGCATCATCCTGCCCGACGGCACCATCTACGGCGGCTACGCGTCGCCGGACGAACTGCTGGAGATCCTGGCCAAGAGCGAAGCCGACGACAAGGCCGTCGCCGCCGCGGCGGCGAAGGCCAAGGGCTAGCGATTCCCGTCTTGTCATCCAAAGGGCAGCGAAGGATTCGGCCAGATCCTTCGCTGCGCTCAGGATGACAGGAGCTAGTCGATCACCTCGGTGTTCGCGGCGCCCGGCGCCACCATCGGCAGCACCATTTCCTCCACCGCCACCGGCGCGCGGATCAAGGCCGGGCCGGGGCGGCTGAAGGCTTCGCGCAGCATCGCTTCGGCATCCTCCGCTTCCGCCAGGTCGTAGGCCGGCACACCGAAGGCCCGTGCCACCGCGCACAGCGAGGACGGCCGCGCATAGAGCGAGGCGACATGGCGTTTCTGGTAGAACAGCTCCTGCTGCTGCCGCACCAGGCCCAGCGCGGCGTTGTCCATCACCACCGTCTTCACGTTCAAGTCCAGCTCGGCCAGGGTGGCGAACTCCTGGATGTTCATCAGCAGGCTGCCGTCGCCGCTGAAGCACACCGCGCCGGCTTCCGGCCCGCCCCCTTCCGGGGCTTCCCTCACCCCACCAATCGCTCCGCGATTGGTCCCCCCCTCTCCCGCGTTGCGGGAGAGGGACGATGGTCGGCGGCTATGCCGCCGAGTGCTAGCTAAGGCTAGCGCGGCACCGATAGCTGCCGGCAGGCCGAAACCCATGGTGCCCAGCCCGCCGGAGGTGAGCCAGCGCTCGGGTCGGGTGAAGGGATAGCTCTGTGCCACCCACATCTGGTGCTGGCCCACGTCGGTGGTGATCGCGGCATCCGGGTGCGTCAGTTGCGACACGGCGCGGATCAGGCCGTAGGGCTGGCGCGCATCGTCGATGCCGGGCAGGCGCAGCGGCCAGTCGCGGCGCAGCTCGCCCACGCGCGACAGCCAGTCCACCCGCAGCGCCGGCTTCACCGCCTGTGCCAGCGCGCGCAGCGCGGCGCCGGCGTCGGCGAGAATCGCCAGTTGCGGCCGGCGCAGCTTGCCCAGCTCGCGCGGATCGGCGTCGATGTGGATGACCCGCGCCTTGGGGCAGAACAGGTCGGCCCTTCCGGTGGCGCGGTCGTCGAAGCGCGCGCCGATGCAGATCAGCAGGTCGCACTCGTCCAGCACGCGGTTGGTGTAGCGCGCGCCGTGCATGCCGAGCATGCCGAGCGCCAGCGGATGCTCCGGCGGCAGCGTGCCCAGCGCCATCAGGGTGGTGGTGGTGGGCAGGGCGGCGCGCTCGGCCAGGGCCAGCGCGGCGGCCTGCGCGCGCGCCAGAGTCACGCCGCCGCCGATGTACAGCACCGGTCGCGCCGCGGCATCGATCATCCGCGCCGCTTCGGCGATCTGTTCCGCCGGCGGGTCGGGCGGCGCTTCGCGCCGCGCCGCGTCGGGCAGGCGCGACAGTTGCAGCGTCTCGTTCTGCACGTCCTTGGGAATATCGAGCAGCACCGGGCCGGGCCGTCCGCTTTCGGCAATGCGGAAGGCCTCGGGCAGCAGGTCTACCAGGTCGGCGGCGGAACGCACCTCGAAGCAGGCCTTGGTGATGGAGTCGACGATGCGCGTGCTGCGCACTTCCTGGAAGGCGTCGGTGCCGATCAGGGCGCGCGACACCTGACCGGCCAGGCACACCAGCGGCACCGAGTCCGCCTTGGCGTCGGCGATGGCGGTGACCAGGTTGGTCAGGCCGGGGCCGGAAGTGGCCAGGCACACTCCAGCCTTGCCGCTGACGCGCGCCAGGCCGTGGGCGATGAAGCCCGCACCCTGCTCATGCCGCGCCAGGATGTGGTTGAGGCTGGAGTCCGCCAGCGCGCGGTAGATCGGCAGCACGGTGCCGCCCGGAATGCCGGCCAGCGTTTCCACGCCCTGCCGTTCCAGGAAACGGATGATCAGTTCTGCGCCTGTGAGTTGCATGTCGAGTCCTTGGTGCCGATGGACCCGCTGGTGAAAAGCCGGCGCGGAAAACAAGAAACCCCCGCCGGCTTTGCGCCGGCGGGGGTTTTGGTGAAGTACAGCGTCCCCTACGGCGCGTCGCTAACGACGAGCACTACGACAACGAGGACGAGCTGCTTGAATTGGGTCATGGTCGAATCGGAAAGTTGCGCGGCAAGTTTAGCCGGCAAGCCGGAATGGAATCAAGGGAGGGCTAGTTGACGAGCCCTAGTGCGCGTCGTTGCGGTGCGCGGAGAAGGCGATCCGGTCGACAAAAGCCAGGATCAGCGCCGACACCACGAAAGCCAGGTGCACCGCTGTCAAGGTCAGCATGCGGGTCACGTCGAGCGCGTCGTGGGCGAGATAGTTCTTCAGCAGGTGGATGGCCGAGATCGCCACCAGCGAAGCGGCCACTTTCAGCTTGATGGTGCCCGGATCGTACTTGCCGAGCCAGCCCGGCTTTTCCATTTCCGGCACCGTGTCGATGCGTGAAACGAAGGTCTCGTAACCGGATAGCGCCACCATCACGATCAGGTTGCCGATCAGCACCAGGTCGATCAGCGACAGGGCTGCCAGCACCAGGTCGGTCTCGCTCATGTCGAGCAGGGTCTGGAAAATGTGCAGCAGCTCGATCACGGATTTGACCGAGAAGGCCAGCAACAGCAGGGCCAGCACAAGGTACAGGGGCACCAGCAACCAGCGGCTGCCCAGCACCAGGCGTTCCACTAGACGTTCCATCAAAAGCGCACTCCGCGATAAGAGCGGTAAGGATACGCGAGGCGGATATTGGGCTGTAGCGAGACGGTCCTGCGGCACCTGGCCGCTTTCTTGCTTCGCATAGAGGAAGCTGCCGCATCAGCGTCTTCAATGGGTTGTAGTAGTGCCTTAAACCTGAATATAAACAGGCTATAGGGGTTTTCTCCCATACGCGACATCGCGCGAAGCCGCTACTCTACAGACAGGGAAACAGGCTGAATCGGCTCTTGAGGCATGGGCCGAAAGTCCGAACGGGACGCTTAATGGGGCTACTAAAACTGGCAGCCGAACCTGCGCAGCAGGAGGCGGCGGCCGACACCGAATACACCTGGCGCTTTGGCGACGTCCTTTTCGACGAGGGACGCTGGGAGCTTCGTGTGGGTGGTGCGATCGCCGAGATCGAGCCCAAGCCGCTCGAAATGCTCGGTCTGCTGCTGCGCCATGCCGGCGAGGTCATCACCAAGGAGGAGTTGCTGGCTTTTCTGTGGCCCGGCGTCATCGTGGTGGAGAAGGCGCTCACCAACGCGGTCAGCAAGCTGCGCCGCGCCATCGGCGATGCCGACCAGAAAGTGATTGTTACGGTGCACCGCATCGGCTACCGCTTCATGGCGCCGGTGACGCGCAAGGCGCTTCCCTCCGGCAACGCACCAAGGCTGCAATTGCGGATCGGGGATGCAGTGCCGAGCCGTCCTCAATGGCGGCTGCAGCGCCTGCTGGCTGCAGCGGACGGGTCCGACGTCTGGCTGGCGTGCCACGAAAAGACGCAGGTACACCGCGTATTCAAATTCGCCTCCAGCGGTCACCGGCTGGCCGCGCTCAAGCGGGAAGCCACGCTGTCGCGGGTATTGATGGAACTGCTTGGCGCCCACCCAGGCATCATCAAGTTGCATGAGTGGAATTTCGAGGAGCCGCCGTATTTCCTCGAATGCGAATACGGCGGCCGCAACTGGCTCGAATGGGCACAGAGCGGAGACGCGCTGGCGAAGTCGACGCGGCAGGAGCGCATCGGCCTGATGCTGCAGGCGATCCGGGCGGTTGCCGCGGCACACGGTGTCGGCGTGATGCACAAGGATCTGAAGCCGGCCAATCTTCTGATCGAGCCGGCGGAGGCAGGCGGCTGGCGGGTGCGCCTGGCCGATTTCGGTTGCGGCCGCATGCTCGATCCGCAACAGCTTGAAGCGATGAACATGACCCGCCTCGGCATGACCCTGCCGGCGGTCGGCGACGGCAATTCCGGCACCTTGCTGTACATGCCGCCCGAGGTGCTCGCCGGACACCTGCCGATGCCATCGGCGGATGTGTACGCGCTGGGCATACTGCTTTACCAGATGCTGGCCGGCGATTTGCGCAAGCCCCTGGCCACGGGCTGGGAGCACGACATCGACGATACGCTGCTGCGCGCCGACATCGCGGCCGCGACGCACGGCGATCCGGCGCGGCGCATGCAGACGGCGCTGGAATTGGCGACGCGCCTGGAAAGCCTCGAACAGAGACGGCAGCAGGCGGCGATGGAATTGAGGGCGGCCGAGGCGTCCGCGCGGCTGCAGCGCGAACTGGATCTGACGCGCGCGCGGCGCCCCTGGGCGCTGGGGCTGGCCATCTCGGTGGTGATCGGCGCCGTCATCGGTTCGGTTTATCTGCATCGGGCGCTGATGGCCGAACACGCCGCGCAAAGCGCCAGCCTGGCCGCGGACGAGGAGCGCCGGCGCGCCGAAGTGATCAACAGTTTCCTGGTCAGCGATCTGCTCTCCGCCGCCGATCCGGTGCTGGCCGGCAAGAAGGACGTGACGGTGATGGAGGCGGTGCGCAAGTCCACCGCCGACATCGACAAGCGCCTGGCCGATCAACCCCGCGTGGCCGCCGTGGTGCACATGACGGCGGCGCGCGCCTATGGCCACATCGGCGCTTATGCGGATGCGGCCGATCAGTACGCGAAAGCCGCGGACCTGTTCCGCAGCATGGGCAGTTCCCTTGCGGGGGAAGCGGTCGCGGCGGATATCCTGCGCGTGATGAGCATGGTCGACGACGGCCAGGTCAAGCCCGCGACGGAACGCCTGGGACAGATCGAATCGGCCTTGAGCGGCGCGCCCTACAATTCGGTGGAAGTGCGCAAGCTGCTGTATTACGTGCGCGGCAAGCTGTCGATCCAGGCGGGTGACTATCCCGCGGCGCGCAAGCTCGATGAACAGGCCCTGGCCGCGGCCGAGCAGTCGCAAGGCGGTACCGAGTTGCCGCAGGAAAGCCTGGAAATGCTGGCTTCCTTGCGCAAGGACTACGCCTTCACCCTGGAGCAGACCGGAGACGCGCCCAAGGCGGTGGTCGTCATGCGCGAGCGGCTCGCCGCGGATCAGTCTGCGCTGGGCCCCGCTCATACCCAGATACTGATCGACAAGCTGGAACTGGCCGAGGCGATGGATACCGAGTCGCCGCCCGATCCGGCAGGCGAGACTCTTATCGAAGAGGTGATGCCCAGACTGGATGAGGTGTTGGGGCCAAACAATATCTACCGGGAACAGGCGCTGGACGAGCTCGGCTTCTGGGCCATGAACCGCAAGGACTGGGCGCGGGCGGTGGAGATCTTCGGGCAGGCATACCAGCTTGCCTTGCAGCTCCACGGCATCCGGCATCAACACACCCTGGCCGAAGCGTTCAACCTTGGTTATGTCCTGGAGCGTGCCGGGCGCTTCGATCAGGCGCGGGTGACGCTGCACGATGCCTTGCTGCAGGCCCAGAGCAAGCTCGGTCCGGCGACGCCCATGGCGCAGATCATCGCCTATATGCTGGCCAACACCGATCTCGCCCTGGGACACGCCGCGGATGCCCGCACGGTGGCGCGCGGACTTGCCGCCGGCACGCTTGACTCGGTGGAGCCAAACAACGACTGGCCGGTACGCCTGGCCTTGCTCGAGGCCGAGACCGCTTACGCGGAAAACCCCGGCGATCTGCAGCGGCGGCAACTCGGCGCGGCACTAGCGGCGATCAGCGCTTCGCACGACGACGATCGTCAGTATCTGCGCGACCAGGGTGCCGAGCTGCTTGCCCGTGCCGGAGCGGCCGGTGGGCACTAGATATCGCGCCGCACCTTGGATCGCTTCGCCGGATGGACTATGATGAAAAAGTCGGAATTCAGTTTGAACATGTGGTGGAGAGGCGTATGAGCAACGGGGCAGTCGTGTGTTTGGGCCGGGCCTTGTTGGCGCCTTTGGTCCTGATGTCCGGAGTTGCGGCTGCCGGCTCTTTGGCTGGAGTGGTTCAGCCGACCGTGACCACCTCACCGCTCACTTCGATGGGTTCACTGCCTGCCTTGCCCGCTGCTGCCAGCCTGTCTGCGCCCGCTTCGATCGGCGCCATGAACGTCCAGGGCCAGGCCGCACTGCCCGGACTCGAAGCAGTCGCCGACAGTCAGCACAAACAGCCTGCAACGCGAACGGGGGCTGCGACCAACGGCATCAGGCCGATCAGGGTCCCGCCGAATATCCTTCCGGTCACGCTTCCTCTGACGCTCCCTCTGGTCACAGGCTCGTAAGCAGCCACCTGCGCTCCGCAGCCCGACCCGGGGCGGACGTCGCGCACTCAATAGCTCGTACCCGTCCCCCTTTGCCGCCGAGTGCTGACCCGGCTGGCTGGCCGCTGCGTTTCGGCAAGCGGTTCTGCGGTAGCCCCGGCTCGCGCCCGACGCGCATGCCGCCGGAGCGCGGGTGCAGCCGGATTCCTTGAATTCAGCTCCCCATAGCCGTAGCAGGTTCCTCCCCCGTGTCCATGCACCCCTGTTTTCTCCAGGGGATTCATGCGGATATCGGCCGTTACCGTTTCGTTTCCATTCCGTGGCGACTTTTACCGACCGCCTGAACAGGATCGGTACACCGGAGTTTGCTGGCCGGCCTGGCGGCTGCTGCGCCGGGCGGCGCAGTGCGCTTCTACAAGTCCAGGGGAATTCATGTCACGTAAAGTCGAAGTACGCCGTGGCGCTCTTGCCGCGGCCTTATTCACCGCCGCCAGCATCGGCGCCTTGCTTGCTCCCACGGCGGTTCACGCTTCCGCCTGGGTCAATACCGCCACCCAGGCAACGCCGCTGAAAAATGTTTCGGGCATCGCGCCGCTGCTGTCGAGCGCGCCGATGCATATCACGGTCGGACTCAGCCCGCGCAACAAGACTCAGCTCGATGCCTTTGTGGCGCAGATGGGCAAGCCCGGCAGCGCTGCGTTCGGCAAGGTGCTGACGCCGCAGCAATTCGTCAATACTTATGCGCCGAGCGAGGCTCAAACCGATGCGGTGCTCAGCTACCTGAGCCAGGCCGGATTCAGCAATCTGGTGCTTTCTCCCAATCATCTGGCGATCACCGCCGACGGCAGCGCGGCGGAGGTGGAAAAAGCCTTCAATACCGAACTGGTGCAGTTCTCGCTGGGGGGCAAGACGGTATTCGCCAACCGCACGGCGGCGCAGGTTCCGTCGGCGCTGGAAGGTACGGTCGCCGCCGTGGTCGGCCTGCACAACGTCGGCGTCATGCGGACGCAGCTGGCGCAGGATGAGGCCAGCGGCAAGCTGATGCCGCGTCTTGCCACCGGCAGGCCGCTGGCCGCCAGTCCGGCAGCCGCCGGCGTGCCGCAGATCTCGCCTGAGTTGAATGCCGCCGCGTTCCAGACGGCTTATGACGCCGGTACGACGCCAACCGGTTGGGGTACCGCCATCGGCATCGTCACCGAAGGCAATATCTCCCAGGTTCCGGTGGATCTGCGCCAGTACGAGAAGGAAAACAGCCTGCCGCAGGTGCCTTACGAGATCGTCACCACCGGACCCGCCAGCACCGATACCTCCGGTATCGACGAATGGGATCTGGACAGCCAGTCCTCCTCGGGCATCGCCGGCAATCTGCGCGAAATCGTGTTTTACAACACGGCATCGCTGGGCGACGCCGACGTGATTCCGGACTATGAGCGCATCGTTTCCGACGACAAGGTCAAGGCCGTCAATATGTCCTTCGGCGGTTGCGAGACCCTGGAGTACCTGAGTGGCGGCATGCTGCTCGCGGATATCGCCTACGAGCAGGGGGCAGCGGAAGGCATCACTTTCTTCGCTTCCTCCGGCGACGCCGGCGCGGCCTGTGGCCTGCTCATCAATCTGGGTCTGCCGGATACCGGCATCGTCGGAGCGGTGGAATATCCTTCGTCTTCGCCCTATGTGGTTGCCGTCGGCGGCACCACCTTGCTGATCGACAGCGCCAACAGCTACATCGACGAGTTGTCCTGGGATGCGGGCGGCGGCGGCAACAGCCTGTGGGAGAGCGCGCCGACCTGGCAGAACGGGGTGGTGCCATTGGGCAATTCCACCACGGCCCTGCGCGGCACGCCCGACATCGCCATGGACGCCGACAACAATCTGTCGCCTGCCCTGATTGTGGTCAGCGGCGCCGATGAAGGTGTGGGCGGCACCAGCCTGTCCTCGCCGCTATCGGTCGGCAGCTGGGCGCGCATGCAGACCGCGCACGGCAACTGCTACGGCTTCGCCGCGCCGATCTTCTATTCCTTCATCAGCGGTTATCTCACCGCGGCGAAGGACTTCCACGACATCACCGTCGGTACCAACGGGCTGTACGTCGCCACCACCGGCTGGGACTACACCACCGGCATCGGCAGCTTCGATATCAGCGCGGTCAATGCCGGCCTGCCGGCGGTGTCCTGCCCGCCGGAAGCGCCGGTCAGCCTCAGCGCCGGCCTGATCAGCGGCCAGGTGCTGCTCCACTGGACCGGCTCCGCCGGCGCCACCAGCTACGCCGTTTATGAAGGCACCAGCCCCGGCGGCGAAGGCGCCACCGCGGTGGCCAGCACCGGCAATACCAGCACGGTGATCAGCAAGCTGGCCGGCGGCAAGACCTACTACTTCACGGTGGTCGCGGTGAATTCGGCGGGGAGCAGCACCGCTTCCAACGAGGCCAGCGTGGCGGTGCCGGTACCCCCGGCGGCGCCCACCGGCCTGGCGGCCACCGGCGGCAACGCCCAGGCCACGTTGAGCTGGAAGGCTTCCAGCGGCGCCAGCAGCTATGAAGTGTTCCAGGGCAGCGCGGCCGGCGGCGAAAGCACCGTGCCGGTGGCCACCGGCATCACCGGCACCAGCACGATCGTCGGCGGCTTGAAGAACGGCTCGACCTACTACTTCGTGGTCGAGGCGGCGAACAGCGGCGGCAACAGCGCCAAGTCCAACGAAGCCAAGGTGACGCTGGCCACCGCGCCGGCAGCCCCGGCTTCGGTCAGCGCGGCGACGGGCAGCGCCAGCGGCAGCATCGTGGTGAGCTGGAGCGCCGCTTCCGGCGCCGCCAGCTACAGCGTCTACGGCGGCAGCAGTTCGGACGGCGAGGGCGCCAGCCCGAAGACCTCCGGGGTGACCGGCGCCAGCACCACCATTAGCGGATTGGTCAGCGGCCAGACCTATTACTTCCAGGTCACCGCGACCGGCGCCTCCGGCGCCCAAAGCGGCAAGTCGGAGGAAGCGCAGGCCGTGGCCAAGTAGTTTTCACAAAAAAATAAAGGTGTGACAGCAGTCATTCAGGCCGCCCGGGATCGGTGTCGATCCCGGGCGGCCTTTCCGTTGAGGGCGGGGAGAGCGCCAGATGCAAATCGCCAATACAGAACGATAGCCCTATGTACAAATCGATACAGATACAAACCACGACCACGCAGCAGCTGCAGCAGCTCCGGCAACTTCTGTTGCGGCAGGAATACGAGGCCTGGACGCGCCTGTCCTAGCTGCTCGATCCCACCGATGCCGGCGCCGGGCTGATCGACCCGCTCCATGCGGAGATCAGCCGCCAGATGCTCAAGCTGTGCTGGGTCTATGCGCGCAGCGGCGCCCTGGAAGAGCGCCATGCCGGGGCGCACCCGTTTCTGGATGACCTGGAAAATCCGCAGCATCGGTTCGACGATCTGGATTTTCCGTGGCTTGAAGCCTAGCGTCCGTTGATGATCATTTGAGCGCGGCCGGTCGATGAGTGCCGGCAGTCCTGGCGCGAAGCGTCGCGCCGCGGCGGCTCAACTCACCCGCAGGCGATAGCCAACGCCCGGCTCGGTCAGGATCAAGGTCGGCTGCGCCGGATCCGCTTCCAGCTTGCCGCGCAGCTGGCGGATGTAGACGCGCAGGTAGGCGACGTCGTCGTCATTCTCCGAGCCCCATACCTCGCGCAGCAGGTGACGGTGGGTCAGCACCTTGCCGGCGTGGATGACGAGCTGTTGCAGGATGTCGTATTCCTTCGGCGAGAGCTTCACTTCCGCGCCGTTGAGCGTGATGCGCCGGTGCACCAGGTCGACCGCCAGGCCCTCGCACTGGAACACCGGCTTGCCACCCTGTGCCTGCACGCGATGGCGCAGCGCGGCGCGGATACGCGCCACCAGCTCCTCCACGCCGAAGGGCTTGGTGACGTAGTCGTCGGCGCCGGCGTCGAGCGCCTGCACCTTGCCGCGCTCGTCGTCGCGGCTGGACAGCACCACGATCGGTACCTGCGAATCCGGGCGCAGCTTGTTGATGACTTCGAAGCCGTCGCCATCGGGCAGTCCCAGGTCGAGGATGATCAGGTCGACTTTCTCGCGCTCCAGCACTTCCAGCGCCTGGGCCACGCTGGCCGCTTCGAGTACCACGTAGTCCTGCACGCCGAGGGTACTGCGCAGCAGGCGGCGGATGGCGGGCTCGTCGTCCACCACCAGGATTCGTCCAGCGTCGAGACTCATGCCACCTCCGTGCGCGGGCGTTCGGCGATCACTTCCGGCGAGAATTCGATGACGAACTCGGCGCCCTTGGTTGCGGCCTGCGGATCGTTGCGGTTGCGGGCGTAGATGCGCCCGCCCATGGCCTCGACGAAGCCGCGGCAGATCGCCAGGCCCAGGCCGGTGCCGCCGCGGCCGCGGTCGCCGCCTTCGCGGGCGCGGAAGAACTTGTCGAAGACGCGCTGCAGATCGCCCTCCGGTATGCCGGGGCCTTCGTCGCGCACCGATATCAGCAGGCTGAACTTGTACTGCGCGGCGACGATCTCGATGGTGGAGCCGGCGGGGGTGTATTTGGAGGCATTGTCGAGCAGGTTGGCCAGCACCTGTTCCATCAGCACGTCGTCGAGCATCAGCATCGGCAGGCTGGCGGGGATCGACAGCTTGACCTTGTGTTGCGCCAGCTGCTTGGCGCAGCGGCGCAGGGCGGCGCCGACCAGGTCGTGCAGATCGCAGGGCTCGCGCTTGGGCTTGAGCGCGCCGGCGTCGAGCTGGGTCATGTCGAGCAGGTTGGCGACATAGCGGTTGAGGCGCTCGGCCTCGTCGATGCCGGTGCTGAGCATTTCCTCGCGGGTTTTCTCGTCGTAGAGCGCGCCGTAGGACTTGAGGCTGGACAGCGAGCCGATGATCAGCGCCAGCGGCGTGCGCAGGTCGTGCGAGATCGAGGTGAGCAGGGCCGAGCGCAGCTTCTCGGTCTCGGCCAGCATGCGCGCCTGGTCCACGTCCTTGGCCAGGCGGATGCGCTCGATGGCGATGGCGGCCAGATCGCCCAATGCGTCGAGCAGGCGCCGCTCGGCCGGATTGAGCAGGAAGTTCTTGGCCGGGCGGCTGACGCCGATCACGCCGACCTTGCCCTGGCCGGTGCGCAGCGGCAGGAACAGGCGGCGGCTGCCGGGCAGGGTGTCGGTGCCGCGGCCGGTGGGCTGGGCATGGTCCCAGCACCAGGCGGCGGCGGCGAGGTCGGCAGCCTCCAGCTTGGCGTCTACCGGCACCGCCGCCATCTGCTTCAGGGCGCCGCTGTTCAGATCCGGCGTCAGCAGGCTGACCTCGGCCTTGAGCATGGTCGCTACCTGGCCGGCGGTGGTGGCGAGCAGGGTGTCGAGCTTGCGCACGCCGGACAGCTTGCGGGCGAAGCCGAACAGCTCGGCGGTGGTGCGCGCCTGCTCACGCGCGGTTTCGGCGAACTGCCGCTCGCGCACGGTGAGCGTACTGGTCAGTCCGGCTGCGAGGCAGAAGAAGGCCAGTGCCAGCAGCTGGCTCGGGTCGGCCACGGTGAAGGTGTAGATCGGCTCGATGAAGAAGAAGTTGTAGCACAGCGTGGACAGCACCGAGGCGAACAGCGAGGGGCCGAGGCCGTAGCGCGCGGCGCTCCACAGCACCGCCGCCAGGAACACCAGCGAGACGTTGGGCAGGTCCACCATCGACACCACGGCGCGCCCGAACAGGGTGGCGATGGCCACCGCCACCACGGTGTAGATATAGGCCTTGGGATCGGCATGCAGCCAGCCCGGCGCGGGTGCGGTACGGGCGCTGCCGTCGTCCTGTTCCTCGGCATCGGTCTTGCGCGCGCTGTCCTTGACCTTGTCGCCCAGTTCGTCGGTCAGCACATGCACGTTGATGCCGGTGGCGTGCTTGACCAGGTCGTGCACCACCGAGCCGTGCAGCCACTCGAACCACCAGGGCCGCGCCGACTTGCCGACCACGATCTGGGTGATGTTGTTGTCGTGGGCGAAGCGCAGCACGTCCTCGGCGATGTGGCGCCCGCCGGGCAGGGTCACGGTCTCGGCGCCGAGCTGCTTGGCCAGGAACATGGTCTGCGCCACGCGCTCGTGCTGCGCCGCGCTGAGGTGCAGGGTGCGCGGCGTTTCGAAGTAGACCGCGAACCAGTCGGCGTCGAGACGGTCGGCCGCGCGCTTGGCCGCGCGCACCAGGCCCGCCGCCGCGACCGACTCGTTGACGCAGACCAGCACCCGCTCCGCCGCCGCCCAGGGCCCGCTGATGGCGTGCGTGCGCATGTACTGGCGCATCTGGTCGTCGACGCGCTCGGCGGTGCGGCGCAGCGCCAGCTCGCGCAGGGCGGTGAGGTTGCCGGGCTTGAAGTAGTGGTCCAGCGCCCGCTGCGCCTGCTGCTCGGCGTAGACTTTGCCTTCGCGCAGGCGCTGGATCAGCTCGTCCGGCGTCAGGTCGATCACCTCGACGTCGTCGGCGGTGTCGAAGATGCTGTCCGGCACCGTTTCGCGGATGCGCACGCGGGTGATGCGCGCCACCACATCGTTGAGGCTTTCCAGGTGCTGGATGTTGAGGGTGGAGTAGACGTGGATGCCGGCGTTGAGCAGCTCCTCCACGTCCTGATAGCGCTTGGGGTGGCGGCTGCCCTCGGCGTTGGTGTGGGCCAGCTCATCCACCAGCACCAGTTGCGGCCGGCGCTTGAGGATGGCGTCGATGTCCATCTCCTGCAGCACCCGGCCCTTGTACTCGACGGCCTGGCGCGGCAGGATTTCCAGGCCCTCGATCAGCGCCTCGGTTTCCTTGCGGCCGTGCGTCTCCACCACGCCGACGCAGACATCCACGCCGTCCTTCTTCTTCTTGCGCGCGGCCAGCAGCATCTCGTAGGTCTTGCCCACGCCGGGCGCGGCGCCGAGAAAGATTTTCAGCTTGCCGCGCTTCTCCTTGCGCGCTTCGGCGAGCAGCGCTTCGGGGGAGGGGCGGTTTTCGTTTTGCAGCGTTTCCGGCATCGGCGGGGCGGGCAATTGCGATGGGCACAGTTTATCCCCCGCGGGGCGCCGGTGCGGCGGCCGGCACATAAAGAAGCCATAAAGACCGCAGTGCTCTCCGGGCGCTATCCGGGTGCTCCGCGGTGCGTAAACCTTCGGTAAATCCTCGCGGTGTGGCCTGCCATCGAGCCTAAGCTCGACGCTCCCCCATCATCCGTATGAAGGTTCCGGCGATGCCCAAAATGAAATTGCACATGGTTTTTGCACTGGCTCTGCTCAGTCCGGCCGTGATGGCACAGCAGGACGGTGACGCCGGACCGCCGCCGGAAGAAGGTTCCGCGCAAGGCGGCTCCACGCACCATCCTTCGGGGCCGCCGCCCGAGGCTTACACCGCCTGCACCGGCAAAAGCGCGGGGAGCAGCGTCGCGATCACCTTGCGCGACGGCAAGGTGGTGCAAGGCACCTGCGAATGGGCGGGCGATCGCCTGGCCGCCAGGATGCAGCCGCCTTCCGGCATGCGCGGCGGCGGCCCGCGCCCGGACGACGCTGCCGCGCCCGCGCAGGCCAATTGAATGGGGTGACGCCGGTATTGCCATACGCTATCGGCTATTCTGCGCCGCAGGACTTCCCCGCTTCCCGGCGCCGCCGCAGGCCATGTCGAGCAACACCATCTATCCGCGTTCTCAGGACCCGCTGCATGGCATCACGCTGAAGCAGATTCTCACCGAGCTGCAGGCGCGCTTCGGCTGGGAAGGGATGGCGCGCGAGGTGCCGATCCGCTGTTTCAGCAAGGACCCCAGCATCAATTCCAGCCTGACTTTCCTGCGGCGCACGCCGTGGGCGCGCAAGCAGGTGGAGGACTGGTACGTGAGCGTGTTCGTGCTGAAGTGAGCGGTGGGGAATGCCGGCCGGCGCTACAAAAACCACCAGAAGCTATCGGGCCCGAACGACACGCCGATCATGAAGGCCAGCAGCGTCTCGGCAGGCGTGCCTTTGACCAGCATCATGGCAATGGCGAATACGGCGCCCTGGGCGCTGCGTGCGAGGTACTTCAACATCGGGCGACCCTCGCGGCGGATTGCATGTGTCGCACGCTCAAGCCGTGCCGCTGCTGTGTTCCGCCACCGGCCGGCGGCGCGCGTGCCACAGGCCGGCCGCGACGCGGTCGTGGTTGTAGTGCCCGGGAACCAGGCGCAGACGGGGCTCGGGCTCCAGCGGCACCGCCGGAGCGTGCCGCCGCGTGGAGCGGAGCAGGGCGCGCAACCAGCCGATCATTGCCTCACCTTCAGGCAGCGCTGCTCGACCTCGCGCCCGGTATAGCCCTCGGCAAGGTCGCGGGCGTGCACCGCCAGCGCCTGCTCCTCGATGGTCATGGCGGCGCCGGTCAGCAGCTTGTTGTAGAGCACGTGCAGCGCGCGCTGGGCGCCGAGGGTGCGGCGATTGGCGCTCAACCGGGCCGCCAGCGCCGCCGGCCGGTTGCAGTACTTGTCGCGCAGGCGGCGTTCGTCGGCTTCCGCCAGGAAGTCGCCGCCCAGCGCATTCATGAAACTGTCGGTGAAACCGGCCAGGCCGCCGAGTACATCGTTGCGGACCTGCTCGGCGGCCTCGGCTCCCGTGTGATGCCGGTCGGCCGCTGCGATGGCCGCGCGTCCCTGGCAAGGTTCGGAACTGCGGGCCTGCTGACTCATCTGGGGCTCCCATCGCCGCTGCTGATGGAATCATTACAACAAATGTTGTTAATGTTGTCAACAACAATGGTTGTCTTCCCGGTGCCGCCGCCCCGATGTCCCGTAGCGCCTGTTTCACCCGCACAGGCCGGCGACGATGGAAAATGCGTTATATTTTCAGAAATATAACGGTGCCGATGCGATACGCTTTGCGCGGTCGTTCCCGGCACATGGATGGCTGCTGCAAATTCCGCTGCTGCCGCGGAATGCTGCGGCACCTCTCATTCAACCAAGCCCTGTCATTGGCCCCATGCGTCTACGCACACGTCCCGCCCAGCCGGAAGACGCCGAGTCCCTCGCGGCGATCGGCGCAGCCACTTTCGCGCTGGCCTGTCCGCCGTCCACGCCCGCGTCCGAGCTGGAGGCCTATATCCGCGCGGAGCTGAGTCCGGAGAAATTCCTGGCGCACCTGGCGAGTCCGCAGACCTCGCTGGTCGCGGCGGAAGTGGACGAGCGCGTCGTCGGCTACCTGATGCTGTGCCGCGAGGATGGTCCGCCTGAAGTCCCGGCGCGGCGGCCGCTGGAACTGCGCCGGCTGTACGTGCTGCGCCAGTTCCACGGCGCCGGCATCGCCCAGACCCTGCTCGGGGTCGCGCTGGAGGAGGCCAGGGCCGGGGAACACGATGCGCTGTGGCTGGGCGTGTCCAAGCACAATGCCCGCGGCATCGCGTTTTACCGCAAGCTGGGGTTCCGCGTGGTGGGCGAGCAGACCTTTCCGGTCGGCAACGATCTGCACGAAGATTTCATCATGTCCCGTGTCGTTGCCTAGCCAGTCCCGCTGTCTTGCTGCGCGTCGCTGCCGCGGGCGCCGGCGATGATGATCATCCGCCACCTGCAATATCTCACCGCCCTGGCGAAAGAGCGGCATTTCGCCCGGGCGGCGGCAGCCTGCAACGTCACCCAGCCGACGCTGTCCGCCGGCATCAAGCAGCTGGAAGAGAGCCTGGGCGTCCTGCTGGTCGAGCGCGGCCAGCGCTATGTCGGCCTCACCGCCGAAGGCGAGCGGACATTGGCCTGGGCGCAGCGCGTGCTGGCCGACTACGGCGGCTTCAGACAGGAGCTGAGCGAGATGGGGGAGGGTCTGTCGGGCCGCCTGCGCATCGGCGCCATCCCCGTGACCCTGCCGGTGATCGCGCTGCTGACCAAGCCCTTCGCGCAGCGGCACCCGCGCGTCGGCATGGTGGTCGGCTCGCAGACTTCCATCGACATCCAGCGCGGACTCGACGACTTCAGCCTCGATATCGGCCTGACCTATCTCGACAACGAGCCGTTGGCGCGGGTGCGGACCTTGCCGCTGTACCAGGAACGCTACGTGCTGCTGACCCGCGAAGCGGCGCTCGCCGGGCGCAAGACCGCGAGCTGGGCGGAAGCGGCCACGCTGCCGCTGTGCCTGCTGACGCCCGACATGCAGAACCGGCGCATCCTCGATCTGCATTTTCACCAGGCCGGCGCCGAAGTGCATGCGGTGGTCGAAACCAACTCGCTGATCACGCTGTGGTCGCAGCTTTGCCTGGGCGGTCTTTCAACGGTGGTGCCGGAAAGTTTTCTGCTGCTGCTCGGCGTGCTCGACGGCCTGGTGGCGATTCCCCTGACCGGGCCGGATGCGACGCACCTGATCGGGCTGGTCGCCTCGGACCGCGAGCCCCTGCCGCCGGTCGCTCATGCGCTGCTCGAGGTGGCCCGGACCCTCGATCTGCAGGCCGTGATCAACCGCAAAACGCTCTCCGCACTGGCGCCGCGCTGAGCCGCGTGGCTGATCGAAGATTTCGATCAGCCGATGCATAAGTTTGATTTGATGGGCTGTTGTCCCTCCTCGACACTCGATGCACGGATCGGCACGCCGGCCTTGCATCGAGCAGCTCCGGCACGCCGATCGTTCACCGGCATTCATGGAGGAACAAATGGCAAAGATTCTTTGTGTGTTGTACGACGATCCCGTCACCGGCTACCCCAAGTCCTATGCCCGCGACGATGTGCCCAAGGTCGAGCGTTATCCGGGCGGGCAGACGGCGCCGACGCCCAAGCGCATCGACTTCAGGCCGGGCGAGTTGCTCGGCAGCGTCAGCGGCGAGCTGGGTCTGCGCAAATTTCTGGAGGAAAGCGGTCATCGCCTGGTGGTGACTTCCGACAAGGAAGGCGCCGATTCGGTGTTCGAGCGCGAACTGCCCGATGCGGACATCGTCATCTCGCAGCCGTTCTGGCCGGCTTACCTGACGGCGGAGCGCATCGCCAAGGCGAAGCAGCTGAAGCTGGCCATCACCGCCGGCATCGGCTCCGATCATGTCGACCTGCAGGCCGCGATCAAGCATGGCGTCACCGTCGCCGAAGTGACCTACAGCAACAGCATCAGCGTCTCCGAGCATGTGGTGATGATGATTCTCGGCCTGGTGCGCAACTACATCCCCTCCTACCAGTGGGTGGTGAAGGGCGGCTGGAACATCGCCGACTGCGTGGCCCGCTCCTATGATCTGGAAGCGATGAACGTCGGCACCGTGGCCGCCGGCCGCATCGGCCTGGCCGTGCTGCGCCGCCTCAAGCCGTTCGACGTGAAGCTGCATTACACCGACCGCCATCGCCTGCCGGAAGCGCAGGAGCATGAGCTGGGCCTGACCTGGCATCCCACGGTCGAGTCGATGATCAAGGTCTGCGACGTGGTTACCATCAATGCGCCGCTGCATCCGGAGACCGAGCACCTGTTCAACGATGCGCTGCTCGCCAAGATGAAGCGCGGCGCCTATCTGGTGAACACGGCGCGCGGCAAGATCTGCGACCGCGACGCCATCGTCCGCGCGCTGGAAAGCGGCCAGCTGGCCGGATACGCCGGTGACGTGTGGTTCCCGCAGCCGGCACCGGCCGACCACCCCTGGCGCTCCATGCCGCATCACGGCATGACGCCGCACATCTCGGGCAGCTCTCTGTCGGCGCAGGCGCGTTACGCCGCCGGCACCCGGGAAATCCTCGAATGCTGGTTCGACCAGCGCCCGATCCGCGAGGAGTACCTGATCGTCGACGGCGGCAAGCTGGCCGGCGCCGGCGCGCATTCCTACAGCGTGGCGAAGCCGTAGAAAGAAACATCCCCTCTCCCCGCGTAGCGGGGAGAGGGCGTAGGGAGAGGGGCGCCGGCGAAGCCGGCTTTGTCACAGAAATCGGGCTTCGGCACGTCCGGATGCGCCCCCTCTCCCTGGCCCTCTCCCCCACATTCGTGGGGGAGAGGGGATATTAAGGATGACTCCAAGGCGTTCGGCGGTAGCATTCGCCGAGTAGAGCGCTGCGGCAGCCAGGCCCCCGGGGAATCCCGGGGGCTTTTTGCTGTCTATAGCCATCGGCATCCGGTGTCCGGCCAGCCGCGTAGTGTTCATCGCAGCCGGGGACTTCCGAACATAATCTGCGGACGCTTGGCGCTGTTGCGGCGCCGCCCTGGCGCTAAGCTGTCCCCGTCGTGGCACTCACGACTTTTCCGCAACATCGTTTTACAGGAGAAAGCCCATGGACCCAAACAGAAGACGCCTGCTGCTGGCCGGTGGCGCGGCAGCTTTCGCGCTGGCCTTCATCGGCAGGCGGGGGCTGGGTGGATCGCGTGCCGAAGCAGCAGCCACGGAGACCTTCACAGTGACTCATACCGATGCGGAGTGGCGCAAGCTCCTCACCCCCAGCCAATATGCGGTGCTGCGGCAGGAAGGCACCGAGCGGGCCTTCACCAGTCCGCTCAACGACGAGCACCGCGACGGCGTTTTTGCCTGCGCCGGCTGTGCGCAGGACCTGTTCTCGTCGAAAACCAAGTTCGACAGCGGCACCGGCTGGCCCAGCTTCTGGCGTCCGCTGGACAAGGCGGTGCTGGAGCGTACCGACAGTTCCTTCGGCATGACGCGCACCGAGGTGCGTTGCAGCCGCTGCGGCGGCCACCTGGGCCATGTCTTCAATGACGGCCCGGCGCCGACCGGGCTGCGCTACTGCATGAACGGCGTGGCCATGACGTTCAAGTCCATCGCCGCCTGATTTCCCCGGCAGTTTCCACCCCCGCTGTTTCCACTGGATTCCCATGCTTCTTCTGCTGTTGTCCTATTGCGGCGGCGTGCTGACCATCCTCAGCCCCTGCATCCTGCCGGTGCTGCCCTTCGTGTTCGCGCGCGCAGGGCAGCCCTTCGTGCGCAGCGGCCTGCCGCTGCTGCTCGGCATGGCGATCACCTTCGCCCTGGTGGCGACGCTGGCGGCGGTCGGCGGCGGCTGGGCGGTGCAGGCCAACGAATACGGCCGCTATGCTGCCATCGCGCTGCTCGGCTTGTTCGGGCTGACCCTGGTGTTTCCCGGCCTGTCGGACCGGCTGACCCGGCCGCTGGTGGCCCTGGGTGCGCGGCTGTCGCAGTCCGCCGACAGCGCCAATGGCAAATCTTCATCGGTGGCGCCTTCCTTCCTGCTCGGCGTGGCGACCGGCCTGCTGTGGTCGCCCTGCGCCGGCCCCATTCTCGGCTTGCTGCTGACCGGCGCCGCGCTTGAAGGCGCCAGCGGCCACACGTCCTTGCTGCTGCTCGCCTACGGCCTGGGCGCGGCGACTTCGTTGGCTGCCGCGCTGCTCATCGGCGGCAAGGTGTTCGCGGCGCTGAAACGCTCGCTCGGCGTGGGCGAATGGATCCGGCGCGGGCTCGGCGTCGCCGTGCTCGCCGGCGTTGCCGCGATCGCGCTGGGGCTGGATACCGGCCTGCTGACGCGGCTGTCCGTGGCGCGTACGGCAAGCCTGGAACAGGGCTTTCTGGATCGTTTCCACCCGCGGTTGCAAAGCCCGGCGGCGCCGGATGCCGATGTGGTGATGAGTGCGGGGCCGGGCATGATGATGGCCGCCGATCCGCACGGCGCCAACGGCGGCATGATGATGGCGGCGAAGCCGGCGATGGCCGCCGCCGCGCTGCCGGTGGAGGGTGAGCTGCCTTCGCTGGCCGGAGCGGTGGAGTGGCTCAACTCGCCGCCGCTGACCACCGAAGGTTTGCGCGGCAAGGTGGTGCTGATCGATTTCTGGACCTACTCCTGCATCAACTGCCTGCGCAGCCTGCCGTACGTGCGCGCCTGGGCGGACAAGTACCGCGATCAGGGCCTGGTGGTGATCGGCGTGCATGCGCCCGAGTTCGCCTTCGAGAAGAACATCGACAATGTGCGCCGCGCGGTGAAGGATCTGGGGATCACCTATCCGGTGGCGATCGACAACAACTATGCGATCTGGCGCGCCTTCGGCAACCAGTACTGGCCGGCGCATTATTTCGTCGATGCGCAGGGGCGGGTGCGCTATCACCATTTCGGCGAGGGCGAGTATGAACAGTCCGAAAGCGTCATCCGGCAATTGCTGGCCGAGGCGGGCAAGTCCGCGGTTGCCGGCGATTTCGTCCATGCCGATGCCGCCGGTGTCGGCCTGGCGCCGGACGATGCCGATGTGCAGTCCCCGGAAACCTATGTCGGCTACAGCCGCGCCGAGAATTTCACCTCGCCGGGCGGGGAGGTCCATGACCAGCCCCAGGCCTATACCGCACCGGCTTCGTTCGAGCTGAATCAGTGGGCCCTGGCCGGCCGCTGGACAGTGCGGGACGAGAAGGCCGTGCTGGCCGGCGCGCCCGGCCGCATCGTCTACCGCTTCCACGCGCGCGACCTGCACCTGGTGCTGGGGCCGGGCGCCGACGGCAAGCCGGTGCGCTTCAAGGTGCGGCTGGACGGCCAGGCTCCGGGTGACAGCCACGGCGTCGATACCGATGCCCAGGGCCTGGGCAGCGTCACCACCCAGCGGCTTTACCAACTGGTGCGGCAGAGCGGAGCGATCCGCGACCGCACTTTTGAAATCGAATTCCTCGATCCCGGTGTCGAGGCTTTCGCCTTCACCTTCGGTTGAGGATGAGATCCATGAACAAGTGGCTTGCCGTGCTGGGCGTTGCCGGTTTCGCTTTCCTGTGGTGGCAGTTTCCGGCGTATTCGCAGTCAGCGGTGCAGGTGGTGCCGGCTCCGGTGCTCGACGAGCCCGCATCCACGGCGGGCAGCGAGACGGCGGTGCTGTCCGGCGGCTGCTTCTGGGGCGTGCAGGGCGTGTTCGAGCATGTGAAAGGCGTGAGCCGGGCCGTCTCCGGCTATGCCGGCGGCAGCGCGGAGACGGCGCAATACGAGACGGTGAGTACGGGCCAGACCGGCCACGCCGAATCAGTGCAGATCACCTACGACCCGAAGCAGATCAGCTACGGCCAGCTGCTGCAGATCTTCTTCTCGGTGGCGCATGATCCGACCGAACTCAACCGCCAGGGCCCCGACAGCGGCAGCCAGTATCGTTCCGCCATCTTTCCGGAAAACGCCATGCAGCAGCAGGTGGCCGACAGCTACATTGCGCAGCTCGACAAGGCCGGCGTGTTTCAACGGCGCATCGTCACGCGGACCGATCCGCTGAAAGGGTTCTATCCGGCCGAGGAGTATCACCAGGATTTCCTGGCGCAGAACCCAACCTATCCCTACATCGCCATCAACGACCTGCCGAAGGTGCGGAACCTGAAGCGCCTGTTCCCGCAGCGTTACCGCGAGCAGCCGGTGCTGGCGCTGGCGAACTCCAGGGCGGGTTAGGGAATCTCTGCTTAAATCGTCACCCCCGCGTAGGCGGGGGTCCAGTTTTGATTTCCGCCCTGTCCGCAGCCAGGCACAGCGGCGCGCGTGCCTACGGGTGATCGCTGCCGCTGATCCAGGCCAGGGCCAGCGCTTCCAGTCCTCGCGCATCCGCGGCATCGAAACGATCCGTGTGCGGGCTATCCAGATCGAGCACGCCGAGCAGGCGCTCGCCGAGCGTCAGCGGCACCACGATTTCCGAACGCGAGTCCGGATCGCAGGCGATGTGGCCGGGGAAGGCGTGCACGTCGGCGACGACCTGGGTCTTGCGCTCGCTGGCCGCGCGGCCGCAGACGCCGCGGTCAAGGTCGATGCGCACGCAGGCGATCTTGCCCTGGAACGGGCCCAGCACCAGGTCCTTGCCGCTCCACAGATAGAACCCGGCCCAGTTCAGGTCGGGCAGCGAATGCCAGATCAGGGCGCTCAGGTTGGCGGCGTTGGCGATGGCATTGCGCTCACCGCTGAACAGCGCCAGGGCGCTTTCCTGAAGGGTGGCATACAGTTCCGGCTTGGATGATGTTGCCGGCACATCGATAGTCTTGAATTCCATGCCGGCCAGTGTCCGGCTGTATTCCTGCGTTGTAAAGAGCTTCCTCGAATTGGCCGGCCGCGGCCGTCATGGGCTGTTTTTACCATCCGGCTGGCACTAACTGTCAAAGCGATGGGCCGGGTTCCTGCTTAAATAACCAAAAGATTATCGTCTGAACTTGGGGAATTGGCCGTGGCAGCTCGCGACATCCGTAGCGTTATACCGTTGTGCTGTGCCGTGGGGACCCTGCTGCTGGCGGCCTGCGGCGGTTCCTCGCCGGTGTCGGGCACGGCCGGCGCCGCGGCGCAGCTGCCGCAGGGCGCGATGTGCGTGCTGCAAAGCCCCTACCTGCAGATCGGCAGCACCGCGACGCTGACCATCGACGGCGTCACCTATACCAAGACCCACCAGCCGGATGCGCCCAGCGCGATCGAGCTGCCGATCGCCAATGCCGGCCCGCAGCCGGCCGGGGCCTGCCAGGGCAACAACCAGTACCTGTTCGGCAGCGGCCTCTACGACACCGCCGGGCCGATCGGCGGCGACCCCACCGGCCATGCCGACTTCTTCGGCGAGGTGCTGCCGCCGCAGGTGCCCAACGGCATCCATACGCGCCCGTTCGCCCGCGCGTTCGCCATCGAGTCGCCGTGCAACGGCAAGCAGGTGGTGTTTGTCTCGATCGACCTGATGGGCATGTCGGCCCTGATCCACCAGGAAGTGCTCAAGAGCATCGCCGCGGACCCGGTGCTGAGCCAGTACTACAACGTCGACAACGTCATGCTGTCCGGCACCCACTCGCACGAGATCGGCGGCGGCTTCGGCCTGGTGGTGCTGCCTGACCTGTCTTCCGACCTGCCGGCCCCGCTCAACGACATTCTGGTCTATGTCGAAAGCCTGCTGATCAGCAACCCGGACTACGACAACGACAACTTCAACGCCATCGTCGGCGGCATCGTCCAGGCCATCCGCCGAGCCCATGCCAACCTGCAGGCGCATCCGGACACCAGCAGCATCGGCCTGTCGGTCGGCCAGCTGCTCAACGCCAACGTCAACCGCGATCCGCTAGGCTACGAGCAGGATTCGCCCGCCGAGCGTGCGCAGTATCTCGACCAGAACGGGCATGAGGTCGATGTCGACAAGCGCTTCCTGCAGCTCAACCTGGTGCGCAGCAACGGCAGCGCGGTGGGCGTGCTCAACTGGTTCGGCGTGCATCCCACCTCGATGGGCAATCACGATCTGCTGATGTCCAGCGACAACAAGGGCTATGCCTCGCTCGGCTTCGAGAAGCTGATGGGCACGCAGTACCTGCCCGACGCCGGCGGCCAGCCTTCGGGCGCCGACAACTTCGTCGCCGCCTTCGCCCAGACCGACGAGGGCGATACGGTGCCGGACCTGTTCGTGTTCGATGCCGACGTCAACAGCGGCAATGGCCCGGGCCAGGGCGTGCCCTACCAGTTCCGCGGCGGCGCCGACGACCCCTACAACTTCAACCAGGCCGGCTGGCCGCTGGGCGAGCCGCAGCAGACCGCCATCAGCGGCACCAAGCAGCTGGCGCAGGCGCTGACGCAGTACACCCAGGGCAGCGCCTTGAGCGGCCCGGTCGACTACCGCTTCTTCTACGCCGACCTGAGCGCGGATCAGATCACCGACTCCACCGTCCTGGCCGGACTCAGCTATGCGGACGAGCCGGCCGATCTGTACACGCCCGCCAAGACCACCTGCACCTCGGCCTACGGCATCAGCCAGTTCGCCGGCGGCGCCAATGCGCCGGACTTCGGCGCCGCCGGTTACGCCTGCGGCAGCGATGCGCCGGTGCCGTCCTATTTCAATCAGGCCCGCACCGAATACAACGGCATCTACAACGGTACCGGCTACCTCGCGCTGGAGAAGGACGACACGGTTCTCACCGTGCCGTTCGACGGCCCGCTGGTCTACGACGTGGCCACACCCGCGCTGTGCCTCGCCACCAAGCTGCAGACGCAATACGGCTGCCAGGCCGAGAAGCCGGTGACGCTTGCCGCCAGCACCAACCCGGTGCCGGTGCAGATCTTCCGCCTCGGCAACCTTGCCGTGCTGGGCGTGCCGCTGGAGGTGACCACCATGTCGGCGCGGCGGCTGCGCCAGACCGTGCTCGACGCGCTGAGCCCGGTGGGCGTGAACACGGTGGTGATCGCCGGCCTGTCCAACGACTACCACGAGTACATGGCGACGCGCGAGGAATACACCGCGCAGATGTACGAGGGCGCTTCCACCATCTTCGGGCCGTGGCAGCTCGCCGCGATCCAGCAGGAGTCGCGCAAGCTGGCCCTGACCATGGCCGCCGGGCAGCCCGCGCCGGCCGGCGTCGCCGCGGCAGTGCTGCCGACCGGGCCGGCTTCGCCCATCACCGTCGATCCGAGCTCTTCCAAATTCGGCAGCCTCGTCACGGATGCCAAAGCTTCGTACACGCAGGGCAATACGGTGGATGTGACCTGGGTCGCCGGCTATCCCGGCAACGACCTACGCACCATGTCCTCGTATCTCTTTGCCGAGCGGCAGAACGCACAAGGTGGCTGGGACCCGGTGGCGACGAATGGCCACGATCCGGAGTTGACCTTTATCTGGCACTCCACGCCCAGCCTGATCAGCACCGAGCTGAGCGAGGCTGGCCCCTCCACCGCGGAGGGGCTGTGGCAGATTCCGCTGAATACCGCGGCGGGGACTTACCGCATCCGGCACGAAGGCGTTTATCGGCTGTCCGCATCGCAGCCGGCGATCGCCTATGAAGGCCTGAGCAGTCCGTTCCAGATCACCGGCACGCCGGCCGCCTGTCCCTGATGCAGGGCTGCGCTGCCGCGGCTTTCAGAGGGGCCGCAACCGCCATCCCGGCCGAGCGGCTGTCCTGCAGATTACTGCGTCGGCGGCGGAGGCGGAATCACTACGACGGTGCTGCCGGTTTTTCCCTTGTCGCCAGGCCGGCCGGTTGCGCCCTGATCACCAGTCGCACCCTGGTCGCCGGTGGCGCCTTGCGCGCCGGTGTTCCCCTGATCGCCAGCATCGCCCTTGCTGCCGGTATCACCGCTCGCGCCTTGTGGGCCCGGCGGGCCGGGAACCACGGTGCGAACAACCACGGTTTGCGGGGGAGGACGGTCACAGGCGCTCAGGCCGAGCGCCATCACCAGAACTGCGAGTGGAATTGAATAGTTCATGTCTGCACCTGTTGGTGCGGCGAACAAAGCCGCATTCGCCAATTGTCGGTAGCCGCGGCAGTTTTATCTGTACGTTGGTGAACGCAGCGCCGTGACTCATCTGAAAATGCCTAAGGCATGGGATAAACTGCTGTGGACATCAGCCCAGTAAGGAAGCCTGGAATAACCGGCGGGCAGGCATGAAATCAGCGTCGCTGAAAAAAGCGGGCGGGAGGCAGCCTGACCAGGCACGGCCCGGCGTCAAGCCGCCGTCGGCGCCGGACTACCAGTCCCTGGTCGAGGCCGCAGGCGATCTGATCTATACGCTCGATCTGCAAGGGCGCTTCACCTTCGTCAATCCCGCGGTGAAGAAAGTGATGGGCTATACGCCCGATGAGGTGCTCGGCAAGAGTTTCACCGACTACCTCACGGCGGAGAGCGCCAGGACCGCCGTGCGGCATTTCAGCCAGGGGCTGACCGGGACCGAGCACACGCCGTTCTTCGAGGTCGAGGCGCACCGCAAGCTCGGCGGCACCGCCTACCTGGAGATACGCGCCGGCAGCCTGATGCGCGATGGCGTCATGGTCGGGCGGCAGGGCATTGCGCGCGACATCAGCGAGCTCAAAGCGCTGCAGACGCAGATCGCGGAGAAGTCGCAGCGCGTGGCGCTGCTGGAAGAGCGCACGCAGATCGCCATGAATCTGTATTCGCGCGTCGCCGGCCTGGCCGACGGGAGCGCCGACGATTCCGCAGCGTCGGGCGAGACGCTGCGCCAGGTGCAGGACGCGGTGCTCAGGGCCAGCGCCGAAAAGATCGGCCTGACCGTCACCGACCTGAAGATCATCGAGCTGCTGAGCCTGGGCCATTCCAATCGCGAGATCGCCGACCTCGTCTGCCGCAGCCCGCACACGGTGAAGGACCATGTGGCGAAAATCATGCAGCGCCTGGGGGCCAAGCGCCGCGCCGAGGTGGTGGCCTCGGCGCTGAAGCTCGGCCTGCTGTCGTCCGCATAGCGGAACCGCAGTCCCTGGTTCCGATCAGGCCATTTTGCGAAATAACCGGGCGCGCCCGCCCGGTTGACCAGGAGTTACTGCTTGGCCACGGCCTGCACCGCCAGGCTGGTGCCGTTGTCGTATTCCAGGGTCAGTTCAGCGACGGTGCTGCCGGCGGCCGGCGTGAAGCTGGCGAGGCCGGTGATGTTCTGGATGGCGCCGGAGCAGTTGAGGCTGCCACCGAGTTCGTAGGCGTTGTGGGCGGCGTCGGGAATGGTGATGGTGCCGGAGCCGGTGCAACCGGTGTAGCTCAGGGTGAAGCTTCCGGTGTCCGTCACGTCCAGGCTGACGCTGGCGGAGCCGTTCTTGAAGCTGTAGCTGCCGGCAATGGTGGAAAACGAAGCGGCGAGGACGTATTGCGCCTGTTCGTAGGTGCCGTCGAAGCTGTAGACCGGGGTGCTGGTGCTGCTGGAGGCAAGGTAGCCGCTGATGGTGGACTGCGGCACGAAGCTGGAGTTGTAATTGCCGTTGCCGACGGTGGTGGTCGTGGTAGTGGAAAGCAGTCCGCTGCTGCTGAAGCTGTAGCTGGTGTAGGCGCCGCTGAAGCTGTCGCCGGAGGCGCTGAACGAGGTGAAGCGGTAGATGTCGCCGCTGGTCTGGTCGACCATCACCGCCTGGTGATTGGCGTCGATCAGGACCCACATCAAATCGTTGGTGCCCGCCGCGGGATTTTCCAGGGTGCCCTGGTAAAAGCCTTGCGGGTCGCCGCCGGCCGGAGCGCTGTCGCCGCTGCCGCCGCAGGCGGCAAGGCTCAGGGCGGACAGGACCATCAGGTAGTTTTTCATGCGTCTGCGTTCTCCTGTCTCAGTTGGCAACCCAGAAGCCTTGCTGCTGCGCCAGCGTCTTGAGCCTCTGCATGTCCTCGTTGTGCTTGGCGCGGATTTCGGCGGCGGCCGAGCCGGGCGCCAGGCTGCTGGAGGAGCAGGCCTCGCCGAAGGGGCCGGCGGGCACGGTGAACACCGGCGCGGTCAGGTTGGGGCCGGACTGGAAGTCGAAGGACTCGGCGATGTTGGCGGCTGCGGCGTCACGCACCGTCAGCGGGGTAAGGCCGAAGCGCCATTCGATCATCTTCAGGATCGAGGTGTGGTCGTATTGGCCGTGGGCGACGTAGCTGCGCCGCGCATAAGGCGACACGGCCATGGCCGGAATGCGGAAGCCGAGCTGGGAGGAGGGCGTCTCGTTGATCGCCTCGAAGGCGGCCTGATCGAACGGCGGGATCACGCCGGTGAAGGGCGGCGGCACATGGTCGAAGAAGCCGCCCCACTCGTCGTAGATGAAGAACAGCGCGGTCTTGGGCCACAGCGGACTCTGCGTCACCGCTTCGTAGATGCTGTTCATGAAGGCCTGACCGTCGCGGATGTCGGCGAAGGGATGGTCGTCCTTCGAGGTGCCGGAGCCTTCGCCGATGAAGGAGGGGTCGATATAGGACACGCTGGGCAGGGTGCCTGCCTTGGCCGCCGCCAGAAACAGGTCGAAGGGCTGCGAAATGCCCAGGTACTTGAGACCGAACAGGGCGGTGAACGGGACGTCGCTGTAGTAATAGGTGCCGCTGACGCCGGCGGCGCTGAGCTTGTCCCAGATCGCGGGCAGGTTGGCGGTGGTGGCCAGGCTGACGTCGCCATTGTGGATCGCGGGCGTCTGCGCGCTGTGCATATAGAAGCGATTGGGATCGGTCTCCGCCATGATGCCGCAGAAGTAGCGGTCGTAGACGGTCCAGGCCGGGGCGGCCTGGCCGTGGAAGCTGAGGTCTTCCTGGCGGTAATAGCCGATCGGGAAGGTGTCGGAGCTGGTCAGTAGGAAGCCGTCGCACTTGCCGTTGTTGTACTCGGTGACGCCGCCCTCGTGCGAGTGGTCCGGGTCCTGGTAGGCGCAGCCCTGGAATTCCGGCGCCAGCGGGTAGGTGCTGGAGGTCTTGCCGTTGCTGTCGGTAAAGCTCAGGCCGGCCTGCTTGCCATCCGCGCCGGGCAGCCAGCCGAGGTAATGGTCGAAGGAGCGGTTTTCCATCATCACCACGACGATGTGATCGATGCCGGATTGTGCCGGGTCCGGCAGGGCGACGGCGGCGGCCCCCGACTCATCGGAAGGCGAGCTGCTGCTGCCGCAGGCAGGTAACAGGCTCATGCCCGCGGCGGCGGCCAGGCCTCCGACCACTTTGCGGCGCTGCGCGTCGTGCGCCGACGGGTTTTTGTGGTCGCGGTCGTCGTTGCGGCTGTTGCTCATGATGCTTGATCCCCTGAGATTTTCTGGCGGTCCGGCAGGCGGCCGCGGCGGGCGGCGGCGAGCTGGGGTTTAAACATTAAATTTTATGAGTGATTCCGTGAATAGCTGGTGACAGGCCGGGGACGGCGCTGGCGCAACCATGCGCCTGCCGGATCGAGCGCTGCATTCGTTCACGGCTTGGCCGCCACCGCGGTGCTCAACAGCTTCTGCACGCGGGGATCGTCGCGGATCGGATCGAACAGGGGGTCGTAGCGGAGCTGGCCCAGGGTGAGGCCGGCCGGGATTTGCAGCAGGTGCGGCAAGGCTGCGATGGCGGCTTCGCGCTCGCCCACCTGCGCCTGCACCCTCGCCTGGACAACCTCCGTATCGGCGTGGGCCACCGCATCATCGCGATACGCTGCCACCGCCTGCGCCGCGGCATCGAGCGCGGCCTGCTTGTTACCCAGACCGGCTTGCGCGAGGGCCAGGAATTCGAGCGAACGTGCCTCGTCGATGCGCACCGGGCTGTCGGGTGTCGGCTTGATGCTGCGGACGATGCGGGAGAACGTGGCCCTTGCCTCGGCGGCAAGACCGGCTTGCCGCTGTGCCTCGCCGAGAACGGAGGCCACCCACAGGGAGTTATCCAGCGGCAGCGGCCCGCCGCCGGGCGGCAGGGCGCCCTGGGCGAAGGCGGCCGCGCGATCCCAGTGCCGCTCCCAGAACAGCTGGATCAGCGGCGCGTTCATGAAGTAATCGTAGGACGAATACTGCTGCGGCAGGCGCGCCACCCAGGGCGCTGCTGCGTCGAGCTTGCCGTCGAGCTGCTCGATCTGGGCTCGTCCCGAGAACACGCTCGGGCTGTCCGGCTCGATTTCCGAGGCGCGCTCCAGAATTTGCCGGGCTTCGTCGAAGCGGCGCAGGTAGGCGAACAGCTCGAGGGCGTTGCCCAGCAGGGTCGTCATGTTGCGCGGATCGAGCGACAGTGCGGCCTGGGCGTGGGCGACCGCATCGTCCCAGTGGCCGAGCCGGCGCTCCAGCGCGGCCATGGCCGACGACAATACCTCGGCGTCGTTCGGCAGCCGCTGTCGCGCGGCCTGGAAATCCTGCAAGGCGGCGGGATAGTCGCGCAGCACCCGGTAGCGGTAGGAACCTCGTGCGAGAAATGCCTCGCCCAGCTCCGGCTGCAATTGCAGGGCGGTGTCGGTGTACTGTTTCAGCAATGCCGGCGTGATTTTTTCGGCGGCGTCGCCGTTGAAATAGAGGAAGCTGCCGACGATCGCCGCATGGGCGAAGGCCAGGGCGAAGTGCGGGTCCAGCCGCGCCGCCTCTTCGTACGCTTCGAGCGCGCGCAGGCGGCTGGGCATGTCGTAGCTGCCGCTCTCGATGGCGCGGCCGCGCGTGTAGGCTTCGTAGGCGGCGGGATTGTCGGTGGGCCTGGCGGCGATCGCCTGCTGCTCGGCGCCGCTGAGGCGGGCATTGAGCGCCTCGGCCACGGTTTGCGCCACTTCACCTTCCACGCCGAACACATCGTCGAGCTTGCGGTTGTAGCTCTCGGCCCACAGGTGCTCGTCGCCGGCGGCGCGGATCAGCTGAACGTTGACGTGCACCGCGTCGCCGATCTTCTGCACGCTGCCTTCGAGGATGTTGGCCACGCCGAGTTGCCTGGCGATCTCGGGCAGGTTGCCGGGTTTGGTGCCGTATTGCTCGGTGGAGGTGCGCGAGATCACCTTGAGCGCGCCGATCTTGGCCAGGCGGGTGAGGATCTCGTCCTGCACCCCCGCGGCAAAGTAAGCGTTGGCCTTGTCGTCGGATAGGTTCTCGAACGGCAGCACCGCGATGGACTTGTCGATGATCCCCTGGCTGACCTGCTGTGCTCCCTGGCGCGGCCACAGCAGCTTCGCTCCCATCACCAGCACCGCCAGGATCAGCACGCCGATGATGGCGCGGTTCAACTTCTGCCCGGTGGCGCGGGTCACCGATGCATCCGGCGTCACCTCGTCGGTCTTGACGATGCCCTGCGGTGTCAGCTCGTAGATCCACGACAGCACCAGCGCTACCGGAAAGCCGGCCACGATCACCAACACGATGATGCGCTGCGCCAGGGCGGAGACGTCGAAGACCGGCAGCACCTGCGTCACCACCTGCACCAGCAGCCAGCCGGCCACGGCATACATGGCGCCGACCTTGTAGACGTTGCGGCGCTGCAGCTCGGCGAACAGTGATCTCTTTGGGTCGGGCTTGGCGCTCATGCGGCCAGGCCCGGGGCGGCCAGCTTGCAGGGGCGGGGCGGGCATTCAAAGCTGCGTTCCAGGGCGGCCAACTGCACCAACAGCCAGCCCGCGGCCGCATGAAAAGCAGCCACCCGCGGCACCCTGCGGCGCCTGAGCTTCAGTTCCAAAAACTGCATCCCCGTTCCCTTTCTTATCGGCTGTACTGTACCGGGGATTGGGGCCGCTCGTATGCGCTTCTGGGCCATTTTTACCATCTCCCGGGCGGTGTCCGCCCGGCCGGGTCCGCCCCTGAATTTTCAGTGGCTTGCGCGGCATCCACGGAGAGCCTGCCGCGCCCGGCGCGGTGCCGGATCAGGCCGGCAGCAGGATCTTGCGCAGCAGCGCCAGATTCGGCCCGCCGGCCCAGATGCGCAGGGCGTCCGGACACTTCGGCGAGGGCTCGAAGCCCACCGCCAGGCGCCACAGGTCCGAAGCGATGCGCTCCAGCGCGCCGTGGTACTCGCGGAAGCGCAGGTCCTCGCTGTTGTGCATGGTCGAGAGAGAGTCGAGGAAGTCCACCGGATGCACGTAGGGCGCGATGCGGTCGAGGATCGCCAGCACCAGCAGCGCATCCTTGTCCTTGGGGCCTTCGTTGAGCATGACGCCGACCAGCTTGGGATTGCCGCCGTTGCGGTCGGCATTGCGCTTGCGCAGCGCCGGATCGGCCACCAGGTACTGCGCGGCGGCGAGGATCACGAACAGCTCGTCGTAGGAGTCGCCGCTGTAATTCTGGTCGTCCGGCACCAGGCCGAGCAGCACCGGCTTGAGCGCCGCCAGCTGGCCGGGGAATTCCTCGTTCAGACGCGCGATGTCGCGCAGCGGCTTGTTGCTTGAATTGGACATGAACCCGCTCCCTTGCAGATAGTGATTAATTACGTTTTCCTTACAACTGCCAAATCCGTCTCGTTCGGAGAGCGCCCCTGCTGCCGCGCCTTGCGGCAACTGCTACGCTCACCCGATGGGCCGGCATTGAAGCAGAGGGGTTCTCAGGAATCCTTTGCCGGCTCTCTGGACTTCTCAGGGTTTGTGGGCGGACGACACGGCGGGGCAGGGACGGCGGGAAATGGAAGCGTTCACAGAATCGGTCTACGAATTCGGCCCGTTCCGCGTCGATACCGACAGCCGGCAACTGCTCAAGGACGGACAGGCGGTGGCGCTCGCGCCCAAGGCCTTCGACCTGCTGTGCTGCCTGCTGGTCCATCCCCACCGCCTGATGTCCAAGGAGGAGCTGCTGAAAAGCGTGTGGCCGCGCGGCTTCGTCGAGGAAGGCAATCTCAGCCACAACATCTTCCTGCTGCGGCGGGCGCTCGGCGAATCGCCGGAACAGCACCGCACCATCGTCACCGTGCCCGGACGGGGCTACAAGTTCGTCGGCCAGCTGCGGCAGAGCGCCGGCCCCGCAGCCGCCAGCCCGCCGCCGATTCCCGCGGCCGCCGCCGACGCCCTGACCGCCGCCCTCGGCGGCAGCCGTCCCGGCCAGACCTACGCCATCACCGCCGGCGACTTCAACGGCGACGGCAAGCTGGACCTGGCCGTGGTCAACCCGCTCGACGGCTCCATCTCGATCCTGCTCAACGCCACCGAGCCGGGCGTCGGCGGCGTCAGCTTCGCCCCCGCGGTGAAGCTGGCCAGGGCGGAAGAGCAGCAGGACGGCGTCCCCGAACATCCGGCCTGAAGCGCCGGCCGGGGCGCTCCGCCGGGCTTTTTCGATCATTGGTAATTACTAACGACTCAATCGGAATAATTCATTTCATCTATTGTTGATGCATCGATAGGATGCTGCCTCCAACCCACCTATCGAGTGTTTTCAACAATGTCCCTGATCAACACCAGCATCAAGCCCTTCAAGGCCACTGCCTACCACAACGGCAAGTTCGTTGAAGTGTCCGATGCCACCCTGAAAGGCAAGTGGTCCGTGGTGGTGTTCTACCCGGCCGACTTCACTTTCGTCTGCCCGACCGAGCTGGAAGACCTGGCCGAGCAGTATGCGCAGTTCAGCAAGCTGGGCGTGGAAATCTACGGCGTGTCCACCGACACCCATTTCGCCCACAAGGCCTGGCACGACACCTCCGACGCCATCAAAAAGGTGCAGTACCCGCTGGTCGGCGACCCCACCGGCGCCATCACCCGCAACTTCGAGGTGATGATCGAGGAAGAAGGCCTGGCTCTGCGCGGCACTTTCGTCATCAACCCGGAAGGCCAGATCAAGCTGTGCGAGATCCACGACAACGGCATCGGCCGTGACGCCAAGGAACTGCTGCGCAAGGTCAAGGCCGCCCAGTACGTCGCCTCGCACCCGGGCGAAGTCTGCCCCGCCAAGTGGCAGGAAGGCGAGAAGACCCTGAAGCCCTCGCTGGAACTGGTCGGCAAGATCTAAGCAGTCCCGAGAAAGTCTGACCTCTCCCTCTCCCCACGACTGTGGGGAGAGGGCCGGGGTGAGGGGCCCGCCGGAAGATGGCGAGCGCGCCCCCTCACCGCGCACCAAACAAGTTTCACCCCCGAATTCATAGGAGTACCCGCCGTGCTGGATGCCGAACTGAAGACGCAGCTTAAGAGCTACCTGGAGCGCGTCACCCGCCCGATCCAGATCGAGGCGAGCGTCGATGATGGCGCCAAGTCGCAGGAGATGCTGGCGCTGCTGCAGGACCTGGTCCTGCTGTCCGACCAGATCAGCCTGACCGAGCACCGCGGGCGTGACGGGCGCACACCGTCGTTCAGCCTCGGCAGCCCGGGCCAGGACATCAGCCTGCGCTTCGCCGGCATTCCCATGGGGCACGAATTCACCTCGCTGGTGCTGGCCCTGCTGCAGGTCGGCGGCCATCCTTCCAAGCTCGGCCAGGACGTGATCGAGCAGATCCGCAACCTGCGCGGCGAGTACCGTTTCGAAACCTATTTCTCCCTGTCCTGCCAGAACTGCCCGGACGTGGTGCAGGCCCTCAACCTGATGGCCGTGCTCAACCCCGGCATCCAGCACGTCGCCATCGACGGCGCGCTGTTCCAGGCCGAGGTCGACGAGCGCCAGGTGATGTCGGTGCCCACCATCTTCCTCAACGGCGAATCCTTCGGCCAGGGCCGCATGGGGGTGGAAGAAATCCTCGCCAAGATCGACACCGGCGCCGCCGCACGCGAAGCCGAGAAGATCAAGTCCAAGACTCCGTTCGACGTGCTGGTGGTCGGCGGTGGCCCGGCCGGCGCGGCGGCGGCAATTTACGCCGCGCGCAAGGGCATCCGCACCGGCGTCGCCGCCGAGCGCTTCGGCGGCCAGGTGCTGGACACCATGGGCATCGAGAACTTCATTTCGGTGAAGGAAACCGAAGGCCCCAAGATGGCGGCCGCCCTGGAGCAGCACGTCAGGCATTACGACGTCGATATCATGAACCTGCAGCGCGCCGAGAAGCTGGTGCCGGGTGAGGGCCTGATCGAAGTGCAGCTCAGCGGCGGCGCCTCGCTGAAGGCGAAGACCGTGATCCTCTCCACCGGCGCCCGCTGGCGCCAGATGAACGTGCCGGGCGAGAACGAATACCGCAACAAGGGCGTGGCCTACTGCCCGCACTGCGATGGCCCGCTGTTCAAGGGCAAGCGCGTGGCGGTGATCGGCGGCGGCAACTCCGGCGTGGAAGCGGCCATCGACCTGGCCGGCATCGTCAGCCACGTCACCCTGATCGAGTTCGATGCGCAGCTGCGCGCCGACGCGGTGCTGCAGCGCAAGCTGCACAGCCTGCCCAATGTGCGCGTCATCACCTCGGCGCAAACCACTGAAGTGACCGGCGACGGCCAGAAGGTCAACGGCCTGGTCTACAAGGACCGCAACGGCGGCGAGCAGCACAAGATCGAACTCGAAGGCATCTTCGTGCAGATCGGCCTGCTGCCCAACAGCGAATGGCTCAAGGGCGTGGTGGCGCTGTCGCCGCGCGGCGAGATCGAAGTGGATGCGCGCGGCCAGACCTCGGTACCCGGCGTGTTCGCCGCCGGCGACGTGACCACGGTGCCGTACAAGCAGATCGTCATCGCCATGGGCGAGGGCTCCAAGGCGGCGCTCAGCGCCTTCGACCATCTGATCCGCAGCTCCGTGGCGGAGCCGGTGAAGCAGGCGGCGTAAAAGCGGCCGTGGTTTCCGGGCCAGCGGCGGCTCACGACGCGGCACCTGCCGCGTCGGGGAGCTGGCCCATGCCGGGCGCTAAATATATTGCAGGCCGGCTTCCTTGAGCTTCTCCCGCATCTTGTAAAGATCGAGGCCGAGCACGCCGGATGCGAGCAGCTTGCGCTTCTCGCTTTCGCGCGCCTCGCGCGCCGCCGCCTCATCCGCAACCCGCGGGACGATTGCCGCCGGCACGACGACAATGCCGTCATCATCGGCGACGATCGCGTCCCCCGGATGGACCAGCGCGCCGGCGCACACTACCGGGATGTTGACCGAACCGAGGGTCGCCTTGATCGTGCCCTTGGCGCTGACGGCCTTGCTCCAGACCGGGAAACCCATCCGGGTGAGTTCCCGGGTATCGCGTACGCCGCCGTCGATCACCAGGCCGCGGGCGCCCCGCGCCTGGAACGAGGTCGCCAGCAGATCGCCGAAAAAGCCGTCCGTGCACTCGGCGCTAAGCGCCGCAACGACGATGTCCCCCGGCTGGATCTGCTCCGCGGCGACATGCATCATCCAGTTGTCGCCCGGATGCAGCAGCACGGTGACCGCCGTGCCGCTGACCGGCTCGCCCGAATAGATGGGGCGCATGTACGGCTGCATCAGGCCGACCCTGCCCATCGCCTCGTGCACGGTTGCCGAGCCGAATTGACCCAGGCGCTCGGTCGCCTCGCGCGAGGCGCGCTCGATATTCCGCCGGACGATGGCGAGTTGGTTGATGCGCATGGAACGATCCATTTAAAGCCCCTTTGCCTTCAGTCGGGAGTCGAGGCGCGGGTAGACGCGCCGCGCATTCGTTTCAAAAATCCTGCGCCGATCGCCATCGCTGAGGTCGGCGGCCTCGATGTAGCGCCGGGTGTCGTCGTAGTAGTGGCCGGTTTCCGGATCGATGCCGCGGACCGCGCCGATCATCTCCGAGGCGAACAGCACGTTTTCGACTGGAATGACCTTGGTCAGGAGGTCGATCCCCGGTTGATGGTAGATGCAGGTGTCGAAAAAAATGTTGTGGAGCAGATGCTCCTGCAGCAGCGGCTTGTTCATCTCCTGGGCCAGACCGCGATAGCGGCCCCAGTGATAGGGCACAGCGCCGCCGCCGTGCGGAATGACGAATTTCAGCGTCGGAAAGGTCTTGAACAGGTCCGAGGTCAGGCACTGCATGAAGGCCGTCGTGTCGGCGTTGATGTAGTGCGCGCCTGTGGCGTGGAAGCAGGCGTTGCAGGAGGTGCTGACGTGCACCATCGCCGGAATATCCAGCTCGACCATCTTCTCGTAGATGGGGAACCAGTACGGATCCGACAGCGGCGGACTGGTCCAGTGCCCGCCGGAGGGATCCGGATTCAGATTGATGCCGACGAAGCCGTACTCCTTGACGCAGCGCTCGATCTCGGCAACGCAGCTCGCGGTGTCCACGCCCGGCGACTGGGGCAGCATGGCCGCACCGACGAAGTTGTCCGGAAACAGCTGCGATACGCGAAAGCACAGCTCATTGCAGATCGAGGCCCAGGCCGCGGAGGTCTGGAAATCGCCGATGTGGTGCGCCATGAAGCTTGCGCGCGGCGAGAAGATCGTCAGGTCCAGGCCGCGTTCGCGCATCTTCGCCAGCTGCTGGCCGGCAATGCTCTCGCGCAGCTCATCGTCGCTGATATGTAAATCCGAGGCCCTGACGGATGCGCCCGGCTTGCCGAGCGCGGCGATCTGCAGCGCACGCCAGTCCTCGAGCGCCTTGGGTGCCGTGGTGTAATGGCCGTGACAATCGATGATCATGAAATGGTTTGCTCGTCCTCGTACCGTCGGATGCCCTGCGGGTCGGCGCTTCGATCAGGCGCTGCCGCCGCAGGAGTGGATGCGCCTATCTTCGGGGCACGCGGTCCCCGCCTCAATTTCAATTGCGGCCGGAATCCATTCATTTTTGATATAGTCGCCGAGTACCGCGCTGCAATATCTCCCACGATCGGCGGCGGCAATCATGGACTTCGAGCAGCGACTCAATCTGCGCCACCTGCGTGCGTTTGTCGCCGTCGCTCAGCACCTGAGCATCAGGCAGGGTGCGGAGGCGGTGCACCTGTCGCAGCCGGCGGCGACGCAGGCAGTGCGTCGCCTCGAAGCAGCCTTGGGCGCCGCGCTGTTCGACCGGGTCGGGGGGCGCCTGAAATTGACGGAAGCCGGTTCCGCCTATGCGGCCAGGGTCAGGCAGGCGCTGGAGGAGCTCGAATCCGGCATCGCGCTGGCCTCGCGGGGTGTTCCCGGCCGGGGCCGGCAGCCCAGGGATGTGCTCGCATCCCTTACCACCACCCAGCTCAGGGCATTCCTGGCAGTGGGCGAGCTGAACAACCTCACGCTCGCTGCCCGCACCATCGAAACTTCCCAGCCGGCGGTGCACCGTTCGATCCGCGAGATCGAATCCGTGCTCGACGCAGTGCTGTTCGAGCGGACCAGCCACGGCATAGCGCTCTCCCGCAACGGCAAGGCGCTCTGGCAAAAGGTCCGCATTGCCTGCTCCAGTCTTGCGCAGGGCGGCGCCGAGGTGCGGGATCATCGCGGCCTGCACGATGGCGTGATCACGATCGGCTGCATGCCGCTGATCCGCAATTTCGTACTTCCCGAAGCCATCAACCGGTTCAGCCGCTTGTTTCCGGCGGTTACCGTGCGCGTCATCGACGCGCCTTATTCCGATCTGATCCACGGTCTGCGCCACGGCGAAATCGACTTCGTCGCGGGAGCACTGCGGCCGTCGCTCCAGTTCGGCGATATCCGGCAGGAAGCCTTGTTCCAGGCTTTGTTGTGCGTCGCCGCGCGCCACGATCACCCTCTGGCCAGGAAGAGGCGGCTGCAGGCGCGCGACCTGGCGGCGTATCCATGGGTGCTGCCGCCGCGGGGAACGCCAACGCGCGAGAGGTTCGATCGGTTTGTCAATGAACAAAGACTCGCCCCTCCGAGTGGCTTGATCGAATCCAGCTCGCAGGTGCTGATCCGCGGCCTGCTGATGGGAAGCGATCGCTTGACCCTGATCTCGACGCATCAGGTCGAGATCGAAGTGCGCCTGGGCTTGCTGGCCAGGCTCCGCTTTTCAGTGAGCGACTGGCGTCGGGACATCGGCCTCACCCTGCGTCTGGGCTGGCGGCCGACGCTGACGCAGCAGGAGTTTCTGCGTGTTCTCGCCAGTGTTTCATCCAACGCTGGCGAAGGTGTGCCGGCGTGGGCCAGCCGATCTCCTGGGTGACAGCAGGCTGCGCCAGCTAGGGCCTGTCCCTGGCGAGCCGGTGCGCCATGTCGATGAGGTGCGCCTGTAGCGGCGTCGGTCGCCAGTCCCGGCGTCTGGTCAATACGATGTGCCGGCGCAGCACCTCGCCCGGCGCCTTGATCTCGGCCAGGGCGCCGACTGCCTGTTCGAACGAAAACTGGTCCCGCGACATCAGGGTGAGCCAGTTGCCCTTGAACAGCAGCCCGCGCGCGATCAGCAGGGATCCGCACTCGATACGCACACCTGGCGGCTCGACTCCCTGACTGCGAAACATATGCTCCCAGTTGGCGCGCATCGGCACGCCATGCGACGGGATGATCCACGGAAAATGCAGCAGCTCGGCCATTGACACCTTTTTCTTCCGGCGCAGGGGGTGCGCCGCATTGCCCACGACGACGGCCTCATCGTCGAATAGCCCTTCCTGCACGATATCGTTGGTGGGGGCGGGGTCGCGCAGGGCGCCGCCGATGAACACATCGATATCGCCCTGGCGCAGGGCATTGAGCAGCTCGCCATAGGGCGCTTCCACAACGCGCACGGTGGCAGCGGGATGTGCGGTCATGAATTGCCCGAGCAGCTCCGGCAGGAACAGGGCGCGGGCCATCGGCAGCGTACCCAGCTGGATGCGGCCGCCATCGCCGGCGGTCAGCGCCGCGATCTCGTCCATGCCGGTCCTGAGCTCCGCGAGCGCCAATCGCGCAAAGCGGACAAAGCGGCTGGCGACGTCGGTCGGACGCACCGCGCGGCCGGCGCGCACCAGAAGCTCGATGCCGAAGAACTGCTGCAGATCGTGAACCGCGCGATGCACGGCGGGCTGCGACAGCCCGATCTGCTGCGCCGCCAACGCGTAGCTGCTGGTGCCCTCCACGGCGATCAATGCGCGCAGCTGCGACATCGTCACCCGCCGTTCGATGTGCGCGACGGGAGCGAGCCTGGCGGAGCGACGCACCAGGCGTACGCCCTGAACCAGATAGCGCAGGGCGCGTTCGATGCGGATGATCAGAATGCGTCCCGCGACCGTTGGCACCATGCCGCTGGGCTCCCGCACGAAGAGTCGCTCGCCCACGACGCGTTCGACCTTGCCGACAGCTTGTGCAAGGGCGGGCTGGGAAAGGTTCACCCGCTGCGCTCCCGCGCTCATGCTGCCGACGCGACCGATCACGCCGATCGCGTCGAGATGCCGCAGATTCAGTGCATATACATCGCTCATGCGCAATCAATAGCCTGTACTTATGGGCTTATCATAAATCGAATTTGGCAGCGCGGTATGGCGCAATCTAAAGTCCGACCGTCATCGCCGCCGGCTCATCCGTTCGCCGGCGCCAGATGCCAAGGTAAACAACAGGAGTTGGCGAACCGACGCGACCCGGCTGCAGGTCGCGAACGACGGCCAAACCCGTCCAGCCCAGCCTGAATCGGACCAGAGCAGCGGAACACACACATCACATCATGCACATTATCGATACCCATCTGCACGCCATCTCGCCGGACACCGAGGCCTATCCGGTTGGCCCCATCGGGGGGCATCGATCCGACTGGTCGCGCGAAAGGCCGGTGGATGTCGCGGGCGTGCTGCGCGCGATGGATGCGGCGGGCATTGCCAAGGCGGTCGTGGTACAGACGTCGACGGTTTACGGTCATGACAATCGCTATGTGGCGGATGCTGTGCGTGCGCACCCGGATCGCTTTGTCGGCGTGTACTCGATCGATGCCCTGGCGGCGGACGCCGTGGCGCAGATCGACCGCTGGCAGGCCGAGGGCCTGTCGGGCTTCCGCTTGTTCACCACCGGCAGCACCATGCCGGGCCAGTCCGACTGGCTGGGTCACCAGGATTCGTACCGCGCGTGGGCGCATGCCGAAGCACAGGACATTCCGGTGTGCCTGCAAATGACGATGGAAGGCCTGCCGGCGCTGCGTTCCCTGCTCGAGCGCTTTCCCAAGGTGCGGGTGCTGCTTGATCATTGCGCGCGGCCCGATCTCTCGGACGGCCCGCCCTATGCCGCGGCCGCCGCCCTGTTCGACATGTCCGCGTATTCCGGGGTGTATCTGAAGATCACCAATCGCACCCTGGCTGCGGCAGCGAAGGGCGGATCCAATCCCGCCGCTTTCCTGAAAAAGATTGTCGGCGTGTTCGGCGCCGGACGGATTGCCTGGGGCTCGAATTTCCCCGCCGCTGAAGGCGCTCTTCCGGAGTTGCTTGCGCAAGCGCGTGCGGCGTTGAGTGTCCTTCCCGAACCTGAGCAGGCCCTGATCTTCGGCGGTACCGCGAAGATCATCTACCCGGCTCTCGGCAGATAAGTCGTGAGCAACCCGTCCACCCTGCGCACAGTGCTGTCGACATCGCCGCTGTCGCGGCCGCTCAAGCAAGGCGTCATCAGTAGTGAGCACCTGCGCTTCGATTTCGTCGAGGTGTCGCCGGTGCACGAGGCATTCGCCCCGATGGTCCGGCAACAGTCGTACGACCTGTGCGAACTGGCCATCGTCAGCTGCCTGCAGGCGATCGCCTACGATCGGCCGGTGGTCCTGCTGCCGGTCGTGGTCGCATCCAGATTCCAGCGCGGCTGCCTGATTTCCTATCGTCCGCGCGGTGTGCCTGCCGCGTCGGACCTGCGCGGCAAGCGCATCGGGGTCAGGTCCTACACGCAAACCACGGGCATGTGGGTGCGCGCACATCTGCGGGAAGATTACGGCCTGCCGGCCGAAAGCATGCATTGGCTCACGCGCGACCCCGCGCATGTCGAGCAATACCCGGATCCGGCCTTCGTCGAGCATGCGCCGGGCCGCAAGAGCCTGCCGGACATGCTGCGCGACGGTGACATCGATGCCGCCATCCTCGGCAATGATTTGCCCCAGGGCGAAGAGTTCGCGCCCGTCATCGCCGATGCCGCGGCCAGGGATCTGGCCTGGTGGAAGCGGCATCGTTTCATGCCGATCAATCACATGGTGGTCGCCAGTCGCGAGGCCGTCCGCCGCGATCCGGAGGCGGTGCAAGAGGCCTATCGCCTGCTGGCGCAGGCGCATCATGCGGTTGCGGTGCCGCAGGACCAGCCGGCCCCGTACGTCTTCGGGTTCGAGCAGTTGCGCGAGCCCGTGCGCTGGATTATCGACGCCTGCCTGGAGCAGCGCCTGTTGCCGCGCCGGCTCGGGCTTGAGGAGGTGTTCGGCCCGGCGCGGGATATCCTGGGAGGGGCGCTCGATTGAAGCAGAAGGCACTCATATCGGCTTCGTCTGAAGGTCGTGCGCAGCGGTCTGCTACCCTCGTCGGGGGAGCATCCATCATGAGCGAACCCTCGACCGACAATACGCCCTCGCCGCCGCAGCGGCGGAGCCCTTTCTACCTGGATCTGACCTTCCAGGTCGTGGCCGGCATGGCGCTCGGTGTTGCGGTCGGCGCGATATGGCCGGACATCGGCAAGGAGCTCAAGCCGCTGGGTGACCTGTTCATCCGGCTCATCCAGATGGTGGTCGGCCTGATCATCTTCTGCACGGTGACGCACGGCATTGCGAGCGTCCGCAACCTGGGAAAGATCGGGCGCATCGCCATCAAGGCGATGATCTACTTCGAAATCGTGACCAGCGTCGCGCTGGTGATCGGGCTGGTCACGATCAATATCCTGCGGCCGGGCGTGGGCATGCACGTCGATCCCGCGATGTTGCACCCCGCATCCGTCGCTGCGAAAGATGCCGTGCCTGCGCCCCTGGGCCTGGGCGAGTTCCTGGTCAATCTGGTGCCCGCGTCTGCAATCAGCGCGTTCGCGCAGGGCGATGTCCTGCAGGTGCTGGTGTTCTCGGTGCTCTTTGCCTGCGGGCTGGCCACCCTGGGCGAGAAAGCGCAGCCGGTGCTTGAGGTCGTCGAGGGCGTGTCGCAGGCGCTGTTCTGGATCATCAGGACGGTGATGAAGATCGCGCCGCTTGCCGCCTTCGGCGCCATTGCATTCACCGTCGCCCAGTTCGGGCTGTCCACCTTGATACCCCTGGGCGCGCTGATCGGCGAGTTTGTTCTCACCTGCCTGATTTTCTTCGTGCTGGTGCTTGCGCCCATTGCGCATTTCTCGGGGTTCAGCCTGCTCAAGCTGATGCGCTATATGCGCGAGGAGTTGGTTCTGGTGCTCGGGACGAGCTCGTCGGAGAGCGTCTTTCCGCAGCTCACAAAGAAGCTGACGAAGCTCGGCGTCGACGAGTCCGTGGTGGGCCTGGTGTTGCCCACTGCTTACAGCTTCAACCACGATGGCACCTGTCTTTATTTCGCGGCGGTCACCGTTTTCCTGGCACAGGCTACAGGTACCGCATTGGGCTGGGAGCAGCAACTAGGACTGCTGGCCATCCTGCTGCTGACTTCCAAGGGCGGGGCCGGCGTCTCCGGCTCGGCGATCGCCGTTCTGACCATGACGCTGGCTGCGACGAAGACCATTCCGGTTTCGAGCATCGCACTGGTACTGGGGATCCATCGCGTCATGTCGGCCGCCTTCGTCTTCACCAATATTGCAGGGAATTGCGTGGCAACCCTGGTGGTCGGCAATTGGGAGAAAGCCGTGGACCGGGAGCAACTGCACCAGGAGCTCGACAGTGGCTACCTAAAAAGCTGATCGCTCACCACAACCACTAAAACACATCTCGCGATGTCCACGGACATCGTGACGGGAGGAGTTATGCGCATCAATCGTCATGTTTTGAGAGTTGTCGCTTATGCCGGGCTAATCGCCGCTTTTCATGCAACGACGGCTGCCGCACAAGGCACCGCCGGTGCGTTGCCCGTCGATAGCGCGATAGCGCCCCGCGATCCTGCGCCCGATCCCGCTACGAGCACAAAAGATACCACGGCAGATGCGGCAGATACCACGTCGCCCCCGTCCGAGCCGGTGTCGCCGCCGGGCAATGCATTTGCGCGGCGCCTCCTGAACGCCGGCGTCAATCTGCGCGGCTCCGAGATCGACCAGTTCGCTCGCGATCCGATTGGCGGCGTCCGCTTGGGTAACACCAATGTGGGCCAGTTGAACTTTGGTGCGGATTTCGACCTGAAGAAAATCGTCGGACTGGACGGCGCCTCGTTTCATGCCGTCCTCTACCGGGATTACGGCTACGCCCTCAACCAGAATTACACCGGCACCTTCACCAAGCAGCAGTACATCTACAAGAACCCCTATCCGCAGCTGCACCTGGGCCTGTTTGCTTACGAGCAGAAGCTGCTTGAGGATCGGCTCGACATTCAATTCGGACGCCTGGGCAGCACCGCTTATTACGGACACCTGGTCACCAACTGCCAGTTCATCTCCGGCACGCTTTGCGGCGAGCCCCGCATCATCGTTTCCGAGGCCGGTCTGAGCTTGCTGCCGTCGGCAACCTGGGGCACCAACGTCAGGTACCGGCCAACACCCCATACTTACGTGGAAACCGGAATTTTCGAGGTCAATCCGACTACCGCGCCCAGCAAGGGCTGGGATTTTTCGCTTGCGCGTGACACCGGCTTTACCGCTCCAGCGGAGTTGGCCTGGTCGGACCCCGACCCCAAGACCGCGCGTTATCCGTTCGAGCTCAAAGTGGGCTCCTATGTCAGCACCGCAACCCTTGCAGACCCGTTTTTCAATACGCTCGGCACATCGCGCGGCTTGCACGGCGGAACGGCGCGTTCGGATACCATCGATCGCGACGGCGTCTATGTGATGGGTGATCGGGTGATCTGGCGCCCGGACCCCGACCGGACGGAAAGCCTCAACGTCTTCGGCGGTATCGTTCAACAGCTCGAAGAAGCGGAGATCATGCGCCAGCAGATCTATACCGGCTTGGTGTGGACCGCACCGTTCAAAAGCCGTGCGGAGGACACGCTCGCCTTCTCACTATCCGAATTCGAACTGACTCCCGGTGAACGTGCCTACCTGCGCGATGCCAGGATCAAGGCGGGTGGCAGCGGCACCAACGACGCGCGCCAGTTCGACTATGAAGTGACGTACAGCTTGCACCTGATACGCGGTGTCGAGTTGATGTCCAGCGTCCAGTACATCCAGCATCCCGATAACTCCACCATACCCAATACAGCGGTGCTGCCCAAGAACCTGCTGACTTACAGCCTCGGCATACGCATGGATCTGGGTTACATGGCCGGCTTCAACAAAGGGCAGTCGAGCGATTGACGCGAACTGCGAATCGGGCGGCCGCTGCGTCCGCGCAGTCACTCTCCGAAGTTACCGGACATATCCAGAACGCCGCCCCAGTATTCGCGTGCGTGGTGCGTATCCTATGCTTGCTGAAACACAAGAGTTGAAGGGCGTCGCGCGAAACGGAGACGCCCTTTAAACCCGCTGGATGGGCGGCTACGCTCTACTGCGCATCGCTTGAGTCGATCGTCGCAAATGACGTTACGGCCCCAGACTTGAAGTCGTTTACTGCCTTAACCGCTTCTGCCTGATGCTTGTCCTGATACGCCTGATTCTTTTCCTGGATGGGGACTTGAGATTTCAAGCTTTTGAGCATCTCGCCAGATCTTGGATCGTTTGCAGGATATACGCCCAGCGCCGCTCTGGCATAGAGGGTGCCCGGGAAGACGTTGACCTTCAAGACATAGGACTTGCCTGCCTCCAAAGTGCCTTTTGCATAGGTCCAGTTTTCAGCATTCCCAAGAAAGAGATGCTCCCCGGGGTCGGCCTCGTATTGGAAAAGTGTTCCTGACGAGGATTCGCCGATCAGCTGGTCATTGTCCCAAACATAGACATTCACAGCATCTCCAAAAAAGATGGAGGGACGCACCACGGTTACAAGCGCTTTATTGGCCGAAGGAGCCGTAACAAGCGGCCCTTCCTGCATGATGTTTGCGCAGGCGCCAAGCGATACTACGGAAAACACCAAGGCAAGTCTGGTGAAAAATACTCTCAGCATATGTATCCCCATTTTTATTCGGCGGAGCAGAACGAAAAATACGTGGCAGCTGTACACCGCATCAGCTGCACTTAATGTCGCCTGATTCCAATTGAGAGTGGTAAATCATCGCTGAATGCCAGCGCCCCAGACGCTCGCTTCATTGGCCGTTGATACCACTGGATCCATCCGGCACCATTACCGCATTGACTGCGGATCACCCCTCCAGTTGCATCAATCTACCACTTGCAAAATCCTTGTTCCAGATCGGATGCCACATGGTTGTTATCTGATCGACAGCTTCTGGCGCAACTGTGATCTGCGTCACAGTAAGCAGCCGTTTCGCCTACCGGGTGGTGCTCTGTGTCAGGTCTCGGCCTGCAGCGGCCGGTCGCGAACGGCCGCTCACGGCCAGGCTAAACCGATCAGGCGACCGCCTCTGCCGCTCGCGCTCTGCCCGGCAGGCCCAGGTTGCCCTTACCTGAGGCGCGCGCTAGGCTAACTCGGGGAGCATACCAAAGGGGACTCAATTGACGATTAAGCGCTTTCGGGCGATCGGCGTCCTGCTGTGCGCGTCATTTCTTGCCGCTTGTGCGACACCGTACCAGCCGGCGGCGGGCTCGTGGACCGGGGGCTTCGGCGAGAAGCGCGTCAGCGATTCGGCGTACTGGGTGTACTTTGCCGGTAACGGCCACGCCAGCCAGGAGCGCGTCTCTCTGTTCTGGCTCAACCGCTGTGCCGAGTTGACCATCCAGCAAGGTTATCAGTACATGGTGCTGCGGCCGGGAGACCCGGCCCCGGTTGCACAGCTTGATGCACCTGCACGGATCGGGCTTGTCGCCGATAAAGCGGAAGAGTCCGCAGTGCCGGCGGTCTACCATCCCGGCAACCCCGTTCAACTGACCCAAGTCAAAGGCGGCGGAGGTGCTACTTACACCACGGTCTATGCCGGCGGCGGGGGCATTGTGAAATGGAGCTCGAAGGGCACAGTCCTGATGTATCACGCGCCGCTGCCAAAGGAACTGATCTGGGCCTACGACGCGCAGAAGGTGCTGGACGTTCTGAAGGGCTACGTGAGCTCCGACGGAGAGAGCCCGGCTCCTACGATTGAGGCCATCATGCATGCGAGCATGGTGGCTCATGAGGAGATCGGCTTCGCACTCACGGCGCCGCCAATTCCCGTCGTCGCGCCGGAATCTCCGGCCACGCCCGATGGCACGCCAAAGCCGCCCCGCGGCGACGCTGAAATCGACGCTGTGTTCAATGACCACAGCATCGCCTTCCACACCCTGTTTCAGGAGCGCGAGCGCACCGCGCAGCGCGAGGACGGCGGCTCAGTGAACGTGAGCTTCTCCGTCACGCCCAATGGCTCCGCCGTCAACTGCCGGGTGGCTTCCACCACGTTCCCTGACCAAGCCTTCGCCGATGCAGTGGCACAACTCGTATGCAAGATAGCGTTCCCGCCCCGCGACGTGGCACAAACCGAAGTGCCGCCGGTGGTGGTGACGTTTACGCCGTTGATGCCTCGCTATTCGAGTTGACCGCGAGCGGCCCATTGCGGGCACTGGTGAACGACCGCTTGTGAGACGCGTACTGGGCTGAATCTGGGAGTAAGCATTGAAGCCAGAGTTCCGAATTGCAATCGCCGCCGAAAGTGCCGAAGGTGTTGTTGACACTTTGAGTCGGGAGTTAGGGATTGCATTTACAGGCCACGACAGCTCCTACAAGGGAGAATACTGGCAATGCCGGGACGAAGGTGGGTGTGTCATCGAGGTCTCGCACAACGACGATCCGATGTACTTGCCCGAAGATCCGCCAGAGGAAGCATATTTTGAGCCTCGATTTGCTGATTTCGCGGTACTGCTCTGGACCGACGTAGCAGAGGCCATGCAGTCCCGACTTTGGGCCGCAGTTCAGAGGCACTATCCAGGAAGTGAAAAGATTGTGGCTCCAAATCCAACCGGCAATTCCGATGCCACACCACCCGGCCGATGACGGCCCGAAGCCGTCTGTCGCGAACGGCAGCTAACGGGCAATCTACGGCGACATGTGGAACGCACGGTTATCGACTTTGCGCAAAGTAGGAAGGGGGCTGGCCATCCAAACTGACGCAGTCGCGCTAGATCGGGGGCTAAACTTGTCGTTGGACGAAAAAGCATCGTGACTACTATTACGTTCAGACCGATATATGGCTGGGGTTGGTTTCAGGAGCCGAACACGCCTCTCGAGGTGCCAGGTCCATTCAGTGTTACGGCGCATAGTGCCTCGGACTCAGAGGTCATTGGTGTCGTCGACGCCCCGCACGAGTTTGCAGGTTTCAATGTTCGGCTTAGCGTGCGCAATCAAGAAATGGACGGCCAAAAGCACTGGAACGTCAACCTATCAGTGCCACAACAAGGCCAAATAACAGGGTTCGCGGAGTCCATATGAGCGACCGCGTCCAAGCGCGGGACCCTTCCCGCCCGTCTCGGAAGGCGGGATGCGCTACGCATCTCTCGCCCTTGGCTCGGGGGCGACTTCCGGCCCGAAGCCGCCGGTGGTGAATGGCCGCTTTCAGGTAGGCTAGCCAGCAAATCGAAGCCCGAGCAGCTATGGCCGTTCACTCGCACTACTGTCCTCTATACAACCGGCAGCTACTCGACGCGGCGGATGACGCAATCGAGGAAAAAAAGTCGCCGAACTGGCCAAGGGTGTTCGTTCACCTAGACGAGCAAGACACTTCGCTACCGGGCTGGGCGGCGCTGCAGCAGTTGATCGAGGATGCAGCGAAAGACGGGAGGGAGAAGTTCTCGCCACGAGGAGACCTTGGCCACGAACTCTGGTCACAGATTGTCACGCTACCCGAGTCGATCGCGACGCTCAAGCGCGTGAAAGTATTCGATCTGTACGGCAGCCCCCTTCTGAGGATCCCGCCAGAGATCGGCCGCATGGAAAGCCTGGAGGAGTTTGACCCTTATACGTCGTACGGACTGCATTGGTACCCGTATGAGATTACGCAGTGCAAGCAGCTCAGAAAAAGCCGGGTAAGTACACGCGCGCTCTATGGCAACTACAAGTTCAGGCCCTCATTCCCGGGCCTGGATCCAGTGATTCCTCAACTGATTTCAAAGCAATGCAGCGTATGCGGGACGGACCTGGCGGGGCGCGAAGTGCTTCAGAGGTGGCTATCACTGTGCGTGGCAACAGACATACTCCCGCTCCTCGTCAATGCTTGCTCAGAGGAGTGTATTGGCGGCCTGCCGGAGGGGGCGGCTGGCTACATCCAATCGCCTCACATGGGCGGACCCAAGCTCAAGCAGCCGATCGAGCTGCCGAATCGACGAAAGATCTATATTGCTGGTCCGAGCGGTCAGGAAAGCGCAGCATCCGCCACGAGTGGTTCTGGTCAGCTGAAGGGACTCTCCGAGCTGCCCCTGTTCAAGGCGCAAGTGCCTGCATGGAAGGCAGAGGAGCTACGGAAGCAGCGCGAGGCTCTGGATACGCACCTAGTGGAGGTGCCGCCGCACCTGCGTACAAAGCTCGGCCCCGAAATGAAAATGGGCCTGCATTGGGTGGACGTGAAGCTGAGCAGCGGCTTGAAGTTCTACAATCTGGCTGTGCGCGGCGGACGGTTCTTCGTGGGCCTTGCTACAGACACAGAGAGTGAGAGGAAGGTGCCGTTTGCCTCAGAAGACGTAATCGAGCTGAGGAGGCACATGCCGCGTTGGTGGCCGGTGTGGTAATTGCTGTGACTTCTACCGGCCCAAACCCGTCACTCCTGACCGGCAGCTTTCGGGATAGGATGTTGGGCACAAGCCGGCCTGGAACATGAAGGTTTACAGAGCAACGAAGATCACAGGGCTTACATATGGAGCTTGGTGCTTGCTTCTTATCGGCCTGGCGCTCCGCGGTGGCGAGTACGCTATCGGTGCGCATCTGTGGCTGTCCGTCACTGGCTTGCCAAGCGCACTCCTTTCTCTCTGGCTCCCCAGCGCGTCAATTCCCGGGATTGTCGGAGCCGCCATGTTGGGTTTACTCCAGTGGGTAGCGATTGCTCAGACGTTCTCCTGGTGGGATCAACGTGGCACGCATGCGTAGCGGGTGTAGGTTGGCGGCACTCGGCCCGGACCGGTCGGTCGCGAACGGCAGCTTTGGGGTAGGCTAGCGAGCGTTCGCCATTGGAATGAGGTGCCAACTTGTTTGAAGCCTCTGTTATCTCGAAGACGGGTCAACTCTGGAAGCTCCACGTTTCTGTCGCTCTGATCATCCTCGGCGGGGTGTTGATGTTTTGGGGGAAGTCTCATTTGGAGACCCTTAGCGGCGGCTGGCTGCTCGCTGGTGGCATGGCAGCTGTCTTGGCTGGCTTTGTCTATGCCTGCCTTAGCATTCGTTGCACAGCTTGTGGCGCCAAGTGGTTCTGGCTTGCCGTGAGCAAGCAGGCATCGAACGGGTGGACCCATTGGCTGCTCACGCAATCAGAATGTCCAAGCTGCAAAAAGGAGTTCGGGCGTGGGCAGATTTTGCGATGACCGGTGTCTGCCGGCCCAGAGCAGTCGGTCGCAAGTGACCGCTTTGAGCGTATGTGAATGAATATTAGATGCGGCGCAGTTCAATAACTGTTGGGCGCTACGGAGGCGAACTAGTGGCAGACGAGCGTGATAGCGCGTTCTTTGATCGAGCAGATGCTCATATTCATCTTGCTAATGACCAGAGTGGTAACGTGAAGCGCGGGCAGGTTAGTGCCTCGCTTCTTTATGGCGCTGCTCGCTTCAACGCGTTCGTGAGCGCATGCAAAGCCGAGTCAGCTGAGCATTTGCAGTCCAGCAAGGAAATGATCATTGAGTACTTCATGAAGGAATATCGCCTAATGCTTGAGGAGAACCTCAACGATTACGTCAAAAATTTTGAGAAGTATATTTGAGGGTCGTAAGAGCTCCTGATTCGCCTATAGGGGCGCCAGCTTGAAGCTCAGCCGAATCAAGCTGCCATTGAGCCCTTAGCGGTAAAAAAGCCGCTTGACCGGCCGGTTTACGGCGGTGATTTTTAAGATCTGAGTTTCCGCTCTTGGCACTAACCTGACGGTCGTTAAACCTTGGCCAATTCGCTCTGCTCCGGCTCATACAAGTTTCCCCTACGCGGCTGTCCGTCAATGCGATCAGCCCGCGCTCCGCGGCGCGGTTGACGGGGGCTTGCCGTCTTCCTTCATTTCCTTTGCCGCAAGCGCCAGCGCCAGGGTTGCGGCGGAGGGGTTGAGGCTGTCGACCATCGAGCTGGGCATGAGGATGGTGGCGCCGCGTTCCTTGGTGGTCTCATAGATGATGTTCATCGCCCGCAGCTGCAGCGCGACCGGATGGCCGGCGTAGATATTGGCGGCCTCGACGAACTGTCCGGCGATGGCGGCCTCGGCCGAACCGAGGATCATGCGCGCCTGTTTCTCGCGCTCGGCTTGGGCCTGTCGCGACATGGCGTCCTGCAGCGCCACCGGGATGGCGACGTCGCGGATCTCCACCGAGCTGACCGAGATGCCCCAGGGCGCGGTCTTCTGGCCGATCTCGAACTTCAATTTCTGATCGGCCTCCCGGCGGTCGGACAGCAGCGCCGCCAGCATCGAGGCGCCGATCATCTCGCGCAGCGAGGTTTGCGCCACGCGGTCGATGGCTTCGCGGTAGTTGGTGATGGCCAGGGCGGCT
>Ga0302311_10000117_pt1 | contig 95003 bp, 88 predicted proteins | sample III_Palsa_N1_3_FD_200449 | JGI IMG/M metagenome (GOLD analysis project Ga0302311, IMG submission 200449) | Peat permafrost microbial communities from Stordalen Mire near Abisko, Sweden - III_Palsa_N1_3 | ecosystem: Environmental > Terrestrial > Soil > Palsa > Peat permafrost | place: Sweden...
TCGACGCGCTGCTGTTCACGCCGGCGCGCAACGGCAAGCTGCGCCTGATGGAGGAATATTTCCGCACCACGCCCGATCCGGAGCGCGGCTGGGCGCTGGCGGCGCTGACCGGCGCGCTCTCGTTCCGCGAGGCCAAGGCGGCGCAGATCCGCGCGCTGGTGCTGGAACGGGTCGATGCCGAGCTTTTCGGCTGGTCCTATGATTTCGTCGGAGACCTGGCCGAGACGGCGGCGCTGATCTGGCCCGAGCGGCCCGGCGCCAACCGGGTGCCGGACCTGACCGAGATCGTCGAAGGCCTGTCGACGGTCGGGCGCGGACAGGTCGGACGGCTGCTGGAAGGCTGGCTCGACGCGCTCGATGCGACCGGGCGCTGGGCCTTGCTGAAGCTGATGACCGGCGGGTTGCGCGTCGGCGTCTCCGCGCGGCTGGCCAAGACCGCGGCCGCCGCATTGGGTCCTGTCGATCCGGACATGGTCGAGGAAGTCTGGCACGGTCTCGACGCGCCCTACGAGCCCTTGTTCGGCTGGCTCGAGGGCCGCACGCCGAAGCCCGATCCGGGCGAGCGCCCGACCTTCATGCCGCTGATGCTGGCGACGCCGCTCGACGATGGCGCGCTCGACCAGATGCCGCCGGGCGACTATCTGGCCGAATGGAAATGGGACGGCATCCGTGTCCAGATCGCCGCGCGCGGCGGCGAGACCCGGATCTATTCGCGCACCGGCGACGAGATCTCGGCGGCCTTTCCCGATCTGGCGGCGACGCTGCCCGAGGGCGTCGTGCTCGACGGCGAATTGCTGGTCGGCAGTTTCGAGGATATCGGTTCGTTCAACGAGCTGCAGCAGCGCTTGAACCGCAAGAAGCCGGACGCGAAGCTGATTGCCCGGTATCCGGCCTATGTCCGGCTCTACGACCTGCTGTGGATCGAGGGCGAGGATATCCGTGGCCTGACCCAGATCGAACGCCGCGCGCTGCTGGAAGACTGGTTTCGCCGTACCGTGCGGCCGCGGCTCGACCTGTCGCCGCTGATCCCGTTCGAGACTTGGGGCGAGCTCTCGCTGCTGCGCAACGAGGCGCGGGCGCGCGGCATCGAGGGCCTGATGCTGAAGCGGCGCGACACGCCCTATCTGGCCGGCCGGCCCAAGGGCCCCTGGTTCAAATGGAAGCGCGGCGCGCTGACGCTCGATTGCGTGCTGATGTATGCCCAGCGCGGCCATGGCAAGCGCTCGTCCTTCTATTCGGACTATACCTTCGGCGCCTGGCGCGGCCCGGAGCTGGTGCCGGTCGGCAAGGCCTATTCCGGCTTTACCGACCAGGAACTGGTCGAGATCGACCGCTGGATCCGCCATCACACGACCAACCGGTTCGGCCCCGTGCGCGAGGTCGAACAGAAGCTGGTGATGGAGCTGGCGTTCGACAGCGTGCAGGCCTCGACCCGGCACAAGTCGGGCCTGGCCATGCGCTTCCCGCGCGTCCATCGCATCCGCTGGGACAAGCCGGCGGCGGAGGCCGACCGGGTCGAGACGCTGCAGGCGCTGGTGGTCTAGAAGCGCGCGCCGGTCAGCTGCTCGGACAATGTCCACAGGCGCGACGCCGCCTGGAGATCCTCGGCCTGGCGCGGAACGCGGGCGAGAGTCGGCGGTCCCCGGGTTTCATCCATTCTGGCCGGACCGTAATAGGCGCCGCCCCGGGCGTCCGGCGCGGTCGCGGCAAACAGCGTGGACTGGGCGCCCTGGGCGGCGGGCTGAAACAGGAACCACAGCAGGCGGCTCATCACGCCGAACAGGCTGGCGCGGCCGGCGCCGTTCGGGATCAGATCGGTGCGCGCGATGCCCGGATGCGCCCCGAGGCTGGCAATGCCCCAGCCGGCCGCATCACTGCGGCGCTGCAGTTCGAGCGCGAACATCAGGCAGGCAAGCTTCGACTGGTTATAGACCCGCATCGGCCGGTAGGCGCGCTCCGCCTGGGGATCGTCGAAATCGATGGTGCCATTGCGCGCGGCGATGCTGGACAGGGTAACGACCCGCGGGTTTTTCCCCTGACGCAGCAGGGGCAGCAACGCGGCCGTCAGCGCGAAATGCCCCAGGTAGTTGGTGCCGAATTGCAGCTCGAACCCGTCGGCGGTGACGCGCCGTTTTGGCGGCATCATCACGCCGGCATTGTTGATCAGCAGGTCGAGACGGCCGTGCCCGGCCCGCATCCGGGCACCGAAGGCGGCGATTGACTGCTGGCTGGCCAGATCGACCGGTTCGAACCGGATCTTGGCGTCCGGGACGCTGGCCTGGATCCGGGCGACAGCCTCGGCGCCCTTGGCCTGATTGCGCCCGGCGATGATCACGTCCGCGCCGGCATGTGCCAGGGCCAGGGCGTCCTCGAACCCCAACCCGCCGGTGCCGGTGACCACGGCGCTGCGGCCCTGCTGCGGGGGAATGTCGGAAACCGTCCAATGCGCCATTGTGCCATCCTATCGCTGAGACGCCGACCCTAGGCCCGGACTTGCAAGGGCGAAATACCGGAAGGCCCGGATTTCCTGCCTAATCCTGCGGGGAGATCCCGTTTGCGCTCCGTGCTTTTGCGTGGATTGATGGTTGGGTCGCATTCCAAGCCCAGGACCAACCTCGATGCCATTCGACCATTGGCTCGCCTTCGCCGCCACCGCCGCCATCCTGCTCGCCATCCCGGGACCGACGGTGCTTTTGGTCGTGTCCTATGCGCTGGGGCAGGGCCGGCGCTCGGCGTTTGCGACCGTCGCCGGCGTGGCGCTCGGCGACTTCACCGCCATGACCGCCTCGATGCTGGGCCTGGGCGTGCTGCTGGCCGCCTCGTCGGCCCTGTTCACCGGGCTGCGCTGGGTCGGCGCCGCCTATCTGATCTATCTGGGCGTCAAGCTGTGGCGCACGCCGGTCGGTGATATGACGACGGAGGCCACGGCCGAAACCAGCGGCTGGCGCATGTTCCTGCATGCCTATGCGGTGACCGCGCTCAACCCGAAAAGCATCGTGTTCTTCGTCGCCTTCCTGCCGCAGTTCTTCCTCGCCAGCGCGCCCATCGTGCCGCAGATGGTGCTGTTCGAGGCGACGTTCCTGGTGCTGGCGACGGCCAATGCCGCGAGTTACGCGCTGCTCGCCTCCGCCGCGCGCCGGGCGGTGCGCCGGCCGGAAATCCAGCGCCGGGTCAACCGCGTCGGCGGCTCGATGCTGATCGGCGCCGGGCTGTTCGCGGCGGTGTGGAAGAAGGCGGCCTAGTCGCCGCCCAGCGCCGTCACCAGCGGGCCCAGATAATCCGGGTAGCGCTCGGCGCGGCCGACGCTGCTGCGATAGACCGGCTGGCGCGCCTGCAGCCGGCTGGCGGTGCGGATCGGCCGGTCTGAGATCTCGGGGCGCAGGCAGGCGTCGTCCCAGGGCATGCCGCAGAATTCCAGCAGCCGACGGGCCTCGGCCTCCGGATCGGCGACCAGATCGCGATAATCGACCTCGGTGAAGCGCGCCGCCGGCAGCACTTGGCGCCAATGCGCCATCAGCGCCTGATAGGCGCGATAGAACCGGCCGAGTTCCGCCTGGTCATGGGCGTAGCGCACCGGCTCGCGGAACAAGGTGGTATGGCAGGACAGGCAGGTGTCGAGCGGGTCGCGCCGGATATGGATGATCCGCGCATTGGGCAGCATCAGGTGGATCAGGCCGGCGAAGTAGAAATTCAGCGGCAGCTTGTCGACGATCCGCTTGGCGCCGGGCGCCAGTCCCGTGATTGCCTCCAGATAGCGGCGCCCGAGCGCCTGGAGCTGGTCGGGCGTCCGGTTCGCCATCGCGGCCGGGAACGGGCCTTGGTTGGCGAACTCGCGCACCACCAGCTGTTTCAGCTGGAGCAGCTCGCCGGCGCCATGGATCTGCGGATGCGCCGCCAGGATCTGCTCCAGCAGGCTCGAGCCCGACCGGGGCATGCCGACGATGAAGATCGGCGTTTCACTCGGATCGCCCGCCCCGCTGCACCGGGCGATCGCCTCAGCGGGCAAGGCCTCGGCGAAGGCGGCCAGCAGGCGTTCGTCGTCGGCGATATCGTAGGCATAGCTCGCGCGCCGGAGGGCATTGCCCGCCGCGAAATGCGGGAAGGCGCGCGCCGGATCGTCGCGTTCCAGATAGGTCCGGCCCAGCGCGAAATGCAGGTGGATCCGATCGCTGTCGCTCCGGGGGGTGCCGTCGGCGAGCAGCGCCTCGAACGGCGCGACATCGACGGCCTCTCGCCGAAAACCGGCAATCGATGCCCGGCCGAACAGGGCGGGGCCATGCTCGGGGGCGACGGCCAGCGCCCGGTCGAACACCTGGGCGGCCTCGTCGATCCGGCCCAGGTCGAGCAGCAGATTGGCCTTGGCCGTCAGGGTCGGCCCCGGCTGGAACCCGCGTTCGATCGCGCGGTCCCAGGCCGCGAGCGCCGGTTCGAAGCGACCCTCGTCCTGCTCGACCTCGGCCAGCACATTCCAAGCGTCCTGGCCGGTCTCGATCAGCATCTCGCACAGGTTCCTGGCATCGCGCAGGTTTCCGGCCCGCCGCAGCGCCCGGGTCTGGTCGCGGCCGTTCATCATCGCCCCAAATCCGCGGCCGGCTCGAAATCGGTTGGCTGATCGGCGCTCATGTTTCCTCGAATGGCTCGTGCAGGTTAGCCGGTCGTCCAGAACGGCAGGTGTTTCTCGACGGCGATCGTGCCGTAACGATGGATGATGTCGGCGGCTTTCCAGGCGGCGGCGAGCACGTCAGGATCTTCGGCCTCCGGTGCCTGCGCGGCCGTTGCGTCGGTCGTGCCGATGAAATGAAGGATCTCGGTTATTTCCCGCATGAGATTAATGGTCGATCCGAAGCGCTCGACGGTGCCGCGCCAATTCGGCTCCTCGATGATCATATGACGGTCGAACGGCAGCCAACAGGTGACATTGAGCAGCAGGTGAGGAAAGCGGATCATGAAGCCGCGGCCCTCGATGGCGTCGAAAACCGGGCCATATTGATCGCGCGTCAGATTCTTCCTGCCGATGAGCAGAGGCGCCGCCGCGGCGGCGCCTTCCTGATCGATCACCGCTGCGACGTATTTGAGCATCAGATCCCAGCCCGTCGCGGCTTCTTCGCCGGCGGAGAAATCGCTGTCCTCGTCCCAGGTCAGGTCCTCGCCGAGCTGGTGGCGATATTTGGCGGCGATGCGGTCGCGCCACGCGACGATGTCGGCCTGCCGGGGCGACACGAATTGGGTCGGCCTACCATCCCAATGCGCGTCCGGCATCATCGAAAGCCACGGCGGCGGCTGCGCATCGGCCGGCGCCCCTTCGATCGGCTCGAGGTAGTGGATATCGTGCAGCGCAGAGACCTGGTAGCCGACGCCCATGGGAGCGACTTTCGTATGTTCCCTAAACGTTCCCGACACTAAACCATAAATGGCGGCGGGTGAAGTCCCTCAACGCCCGACATCCGCCGCCGGCAAGGCCTGCTGTCCCGGCTCGCGCTGAAGTTCCGGCACCAGATGGCCGAGGATCGCCAGCGTGCGCAAGCCGTCCCGGGCGCGGGCGGCCTCTTCCATGTCGTCGATGGCGCGGGCGAGCACGGCATAGTCGGCGGTGCGCGGGGCGGCCAACAGGATGCCGTCGGCGCCGGTCTTGACCGGCGGCTCGGCCTCGTGGAACAGCTCTTCATAGAGTTTCTCGCCGGGACGCAATCCGACGAACTCGATCTGGATGTCCTTGTCCGGCACCAGGCCGGCGAGGCGGATCATCTGGCGGGCGAGGTCGGCGATCTTGACCGATTCGCCCATCTCCAGCACGAAGATGCCGCCGCGTTCCAGCCCCTCGGGCGGATGGTCCGACATGGCGACGGCGGAGGCCTGCAGCACCAGCTCGACCGCCTCGCGCACGGTCATGAAGAAGCGGGTGACGTCCTTGTGGGTCACGGTCAGCGGGCCGCCGGCCTGGAGCTGACGCCGGAACAAAGGCACGACCGAGCCGGTCGAGCCCAGCACATTGCCGAAGCGTACGGTGACGAAGCGGGTCGTAGGATTCTGGCCGTTGGCGCGGCCGGCGAGATCGAGCGCCTGGCAGATGCATTCGGCCAGGCGCTTGGTCGCGCCCATGACGTTGGTCGGATGGACGGCCTTGTCGGTCGAGATCATCACCATGGCGCCGACGCCGGCGGCGCGGCAGGCCTCGGCCAGGTTGCGCGTGCCGATGACGTTGGTCAAAACCCCCTCGGTCGGGTTGGCCTCGACCATCGGCACATGCTTGTAGGCGGCGGCATGGAACACCAGCTCCGGCCGGGCTTCGGCCATGATCTCGTCGAGCCGGCGCCGGTCGCGCACGTCGCCCAGGCAAGCGGTGCGCGGCAGCCGGGCGAAATGCTCGGCCAGGTCCAGGTCGATCAGATAGAGCTGGTATTCGGCATTGTCGACCAGGGTCAGGTGGGTCGGGTCGAGCGCCGCGATCTGGCGCACCAGTTCCGAGCCGATCGTGCCGCCGGCACCGGTCACCAGCACGCGCCGACCACGGATCAGCCGCGCCATGGCCTCGCGATCCAGCACGCGCTGCGGCCGGCCCAGCAGGTCCTCGATCGCGATCGGCTGGATTTCGAGGCCATCGCCGACGCCGGATTTGAGCTCGGTCACGCGCGGCATGCGGGCGATCTCGATGCCGAGCGCCGAGGCCTGCTCGACCACCCGGCTGATCACCGCGCCGTCGATCAGGTCGTTGGTCAGGATCAGGCGCTGCGGCCGTCGGTCGGCCTTGGTCAGTTTCTCGACCGCCTCGACCAGATGGTCGATCGTGCCCAGCACCGGCACGCGATGGATCGAGCGGCCGACGCGGCTTTCGTTCAGACCCAGGATTCCGATCGGGTCGTAGTTCGACCGCCGGTCGCGGTGCATTTCGTTGACGAACAGTTCCGCGCCGTCGCCGGCACCGACCAGCAGCACCGGCACGCGGCGATGGGCGTCGCGCTCGAAGATCCGGTCGAGCCGGCCGTCCTTGAACAGGCGATAGAGAATGCGCGGGCCCGACAGCAGGCCGATCAGCACGAACCAGTTGATGGCCAGCGTCGAGCGCGGCTGGCCCTGCAGCCGCGTCGTCAGGAACAGGACCAGCGTATAGACCAGGATCGAGACGGTGACGGCGCGGCCGATCGCGAACAGGTCATTGAGCGAGGCATAGCGCCAGATGCCGCGATAGAGCCCGGTCAGCCGCAGGAACACCAGCACGATGAGGGTGAACAGCGCCATGTCCTGCGCGACCGTCGCCGGGTTGAGCTTGTCCATGTCGTCGCCGAGCCGCAGCAGCAGCGACAGCACGACCGACAGTGCCGTCATGATCGCGTCATGCAGCAAGGCCAGGAGGGTCCGATTGATCCGCTTCACCCAGGATGTCCGAATAGCCGACGGGAACGAGGCCGCGACCATAGCAAAAGCCGGCGCCCGGTACAGCCCGCGAACGCGTGGGAGCAGGGGACGGGTGCATGGCTTGCTCTCGCCGGGTGGTTCGGACGATACTCCGCGCCCTTTCTCACCCTCGCGGATCATCAAAGCCCCAGGCCTCGCTCCATGGAACGCCAGAAGACGCTCATCTACGTGGTCACCGAGGACTGGTATTTCTGGCTGCATCGCCTGGCGATCGGACAGGCCGCCTTGGCCGCGGGCTATCGCGTCATCGTCTGCGCCCGCGTCCAGGCCCATGCCGAGATCCTGACCCAGCTCGGCTTTACCGTCGTGGCGCTGCCCTGGCGGCGCGGCGGCGGCAAGCTCACCAACGAGCTGAAGTCGCTCTGGATACTCTGGCGCCTGTTTCGGCGCGAGCGGCCGGACATCGTCCATTCGATCGCGCTCAAGGCGATCATCTATGGCGGGCTGATGGCGCGGCTCGCCGGCGTCCGGGCGCGGGTCGCGACCGTCGCGGGCCTCGGCTATGTCTTCACCTCAGAGCGGCTGAAGGCGCGCCTGCTGCGCCGGCCGGTGCTGGCCGCCCTGGGCTTGGCCATGCGTGGCACGGGCGCGCTGGTCACGCTGGAAAATCCCGACGATGGCGACCGGCTCGCGGCCGGCGGCGCGATCCGGCCGGATCAGGTCGCGCTCATCTGCTGCTGCGGCGTCGACACCGACCGGTTCGCGCCGGTGCCGGAGCCGGACGGCGTGCCGATCGTTGCCATGGCCTGCCGGCTGGTGCGCGACAAGGGTCCGGCGGTCGCGGTCGCCGCCATGCGGCGCCTGCGCGGCGAGGGCGTGCCGATCCGCTTCCTGCTGGCCGGCGGCACCGACAAGGGTAGCGCCGACAGCCATACCGAGGAAGAAGTCCGCGGCTGGGTCGCCGAAGGCCTGGTCGAATGGGTCGGCCATATTTCCGATGTCGCCGCCTTCTGGCAGGCCAGCCATATGGCGGTCTATCCGTCGCGCTATGGCGAGGGCGTGCCCAAGACCCTGCTGGAGGCCGCGTCCTGCGCCCGGCCGGTGGTCACGACCGACATGCCGGGCTGCCGCGAGGCGCTGGTCGATGGCGTCACCGGCTTCCTGGTGCCGGTCGACGACGATGCCGCCGTCGCTCGCCGGCTGAAGCAGCTGGCCGGCGACCCGGCGCTGCGCGCCCGTATGGGCCAGGCGGCGCGGGCCAAGGCGCTGGCCGAATTCGCCGATGCGCGGGTGCAGGCGGGCATGCTGCGGGTTTATCGGGAAGTGTTGGGAGGGTAGGGGGAGGGGCGGTCAGGCGGGAATAACGCCGTCCCGCGCGTTCGGAATCCGAAGCGGCGTGCCCTCAACCCCGGGTAGTCTTTGAGCCCAGCGCGTCGCGGCCCAGGCGATCAATCGCGTGGACCGTCCACAGCATCACCGCAACCTGATTCGATAAGATAGGCGCAGTGTCACCGCAATGATTTCGCTTGATCGTATACTTAAGTATACGCACAATCGTCTTGTCAGACGGGAATTGCCTCGGCTGACATCGAAGGAGGACCGAATGCGCAAGCTGTGGATCCTCCTGAAGGTGACGATCAAGGCCCTCGGGTTCACATTCGCAGGAACCTTGACCATTCACCGGTAGGAGCGGCCGCCGGGTGTTAGCGCACCCGGCGGGTGCCGTCAAAAAATAGGATGGATCAAGCCGTGTCGCAAGATGAGGATCGTCGGAAGCTTGGCATCGTCTACCTTCTGGCTCTGCCAGATGGTGAGTGGACCTCGGCCGATGTCGATTTCGCGCGCGAACTCCTTGCTTTGACACAGCCAGAGTTCGCCGAAAAGATCGGATTCAGCAGGCCCGCAATCGCCAAGGTCGAGGGCGGCGCCAAACCCGGCCCCGGCATGGAGGACGCGATCCGTAAGCTTCTGGCTTTGGGTCTGTCGCACCGCGATTCGATGCTGATCTGGTGTCGCCGACGGCGCATCGATCTCTGGCGTCAGCTCGACGCATTCGACCGGGGCATGCGGACCGGCGGCAACGACGGAACCGGGCCGACAGACACGACGGCCGCGTCTATCGCGCGCGTCAAGGACCACCTAGCACAGGTCGAGGAAGTCGAAGCGGACGCCTTGGCGCTTCCGACCTCTTAAATCCAGCGCCGGCCACCGCATGGCGTGGCCGGACACCCGGAGACAGAACATATCAAAAGAGTGAGCCGCCGGAGGGCGGCCAAGTGTCCGTTCGGGCGGTCAAGCGCGCGCTCCGAACACCCGGCCCGCGACCCGCCCCTACTCCGACGCGCAGCCCGGCTTGTCGAACAGCGCCGCGAGCCCGCAGGCGGAGCCCAGCATCTTGGCTCCATCATGGCCGACGCCCGGCACGTCCCACAGGCGCTGCGCCAGGCCGGCCGGGTGGCGCGCCTGCAGATAGGCGAAGAAGCTATGACCGCGGGCGAAGCGATACGGCCCTTGGGCCTCGCCGGCGCAGCTCTTGTCGAGTGCCGGGTGGTTCGGGTTGGTGTCGGCCGTGCCCAGCAGATAGACCACGTCGCGCGTGACGAACCGGGCCTCCAGCGCCGCGGCGGTCGCGCCCGCGACATAGGGCGGCGGCGCGTCGAAGCCGTATTTCCAATCGTTGAAGGCGGGGCAGGCGGCGGCGCCCGCGAACGGGCCGGTGCCGCCCGCGGGCAGCGGCCGGTCCGGGCTGAAATAGACGTAGGACGACGGGTTGGCGACGACATAGCGGACAGCGATGCCCTTGGCCGTCAGCGCGGCCTCGCCCTGGCCGACCACGGCGTAGCGCTCGACGACCTGGCCGCCGCCGGAATGGCCGGCGACCACGACCGTCTTCAGGTTGGGAAACAGCGTGCGGTCGGCCAGGCGGGCCAAGATGGCGTCGATCGCCTCGAACGAGCTGATCGGGGCCGGCCCATGGGCCGGATCGCCGGCCATCCAGCTGTCGCGGCCCCAACGCAGCGTATCGGCCGGCAGGCCGTGGGCGGAATTACGGTTCCAGTCCACTTATTTGTGGCCGGAACTAGGTAGACCGAGGAGTAACTGTCAAAACTGTTTTCGGGGCGAGTTGGCCAGCTTCGGATCATACTACTATGGATCGCACCCTCTCGCGCTCCGAAACCCGGCCCACTCTAATCCGACCCACAACCCGGCTTGTCGAACAGCGCCGCCAACCCGCAGGCGGAGCCCAGCATCTTGGCCCCGTCATGGCCGACGCCCGGCACCTCCCACAGGCGCTGCGCCAGACCGGCCGGGTGGCGCGCCTGCAGATAGGCGAAGAAGGCGTGGCCGCGGGCGAAGCGGTAGGGGCCCTGGGCCTCGCCGGCGCAGCTCTTGTCGAGCGCCGGGTGGTTCGGGTTGGTGTCGGCCGTGCCCAGCAGATAGACCACGTCGCGTGTGACGAACCGGGCCTCCAGCGCCGCGGCGCTCGCGCCCGCGACATAGGGCGGCGGCGCCTCGAAGCCGTATTTCCAATCATCGAACGCCGGGCAGGCGGCGGCGCCCGCGAACGGGCCGGTGCCGCCGGTCGGCAACGGCCGGTCCGGGCTGAAATAGACGTAGGACGACGGGTTGGCGACGACGTAGCGGACATGGACGCCCGTCGCCGTCAGCGCCGCCTCGCCCCGGCCGACCACGGCATAGCGCTCGACGACCTGACCGCCGCCGGAATGGCCGGCGACCACGACCGTCGCGAGGTTGGGAAACAGGGCGCGGTCGGCCAGACGGGCCAGGATCGCGTCGATCGCCTCGAACGAGCTGACCGGGGCCGGCCCGTGCGCGGGATCGCCCGCCATCCAGCTGTCGCGGCCCCAGCGCAGCGTCTCGGCCGGCAGGCCATGGGCGGGAATATCGATATCGGCCAGGAATTGCGGGACGATCAGCAGCGTGCCGTGCCCGGCGTCGCCGGCCTCGGCGCGTGCCGCCTCGCCGGATTTCAGATAGACGTCGGCGTCGCGCAGCAATCCGTGGAACACCAGAACCGCGCGGGTCACCTCCGGTTCGGGCCGGCTCCAGTCGCCGGAGACATAGAGCGGCAGCACGCCGGTGCCGGCCGCGCCTTGCACCGTCAGGCGCTGGTCGGCCACGACCCTGACCGGCTGCTTGTGCGGATCGGTCTCGTCGGCGGCGCGGGCGGTGCCGCTCAGCCCGAGCAGGAGCAGGGCGAGCGCCAGGCGCCGGTGTCGGGCGGGGAGCATGCCGGCCCCGTTCAGTTCGACGGCGGCGTGGCCGGTGCCGGCGGGGTGTCGTCCGCCGGGGCGACCTTGGTCAGCGGCTGCAGCTTGTGGGCCACCATGCAATCGTTGGTCAGCTGGTCGCGCTTGCGCAGCGCCGCCGCGTTATGGTCCGGCACCTGCTTGTTGGCGTCGGCGATGCACGCGTCGGCCTGCTTCCAGCGCTTGGCCGCCGGGCCGGCCGGGTCGGTCGCGCGCGCCGGCAGCGCCACCACGCAGAGCGCTATGGCGGCGCAGAGGGCGAGCCGTTTCAAGCTTCGACCTCGGCCGCGATCAGGCGGCGGTTGGCGAGCAGGGGGCCGAGCGTGGCGCCGACCTGCTTGATGCGATCGGTGCCGCGATGGGCGGCGACCGCGGCGGCATCGGCATAGAGCTCGCTGACCATCAGCTTGTTCGGCACGCGCTGGCCGGCCTCGTCCAGCACATACAGCACGTCGAAGCGCAGGCAACCCGGCTCTTCCGCCTTGGTGCGCCGGGCATGCTCGCGAATGACCTCCTCGAACTGCGCCTGCTGGCCGGGCAGGGGCTCGAACTCGACGAAAATGGCGATCTGCGGCATGGGGCACCTGAGCTTGTTAGCGGAACGGAACGGGGCGGAGCCTAGCCGAGCCGGTCCGTTCCGGCAATGCGACGTGGTTACAGCCCGTTGTTCAACTGGGCCTGGTCCCGCTCGGCGAAGCGCGTATCGAGCCGCACCGCGATCAGCAGCCGCGCGAGCAGCAGGCCGGGCCGCGACAGCGCGAGGCGGATCAGCGCCCGCCGCGCGGGCGACAGCGGATCGCGCAGGAACAGGTGGTAGTCGCCGCGGTTGATGTAGGCGTAGCCATGCCTGGCCGCGATCGTCGCCATGGTCCGGCGGGCATAGAAAAACACGTGCTGGCCGGTCTCGGGCACCAGATAGGGCCAGTCGGCGCCCTGGCCGTCGCATAGCTTGGTTGAGGCGACGAGCAGGGCCGGCTTGAGCGCGAACAGGGCGGCCAGATCCGCGTCGGGCGCCGACAGATGCTCGAACAGCTCGAAGCAGGACAGGATGGCGATGGGGGCCTGGCCGGCCGTCTCCGGCGTCAGGCCGAAGCCGCGCGCGAACACCGGATCGGCATAGCGGTCCATCAGATGGGCGTCGAATCCCAAGTCGCGCAGCAGGCGGCACAGCAGGCCGGTGCCGCCGCCGAAATCCACCAGCCGGCCCGCCGGGCCGAGGATCCGCGCCAGCAGGAAGACGACCGCTTGATTGACCAGGTTGCGCGCCACGATGCCGGTATCGAGCGCCGCGATGGCGCTGCCATAGGCCTCGTCGAGCCAGGTCGGCGTCTCGGTCTGCAGCGCGCCGCACTGGGGGCAGGAATAATATTGCACCGTCAGCCGGCGCAGCACCGTGCGTTCGAACGCCGGCGCGCAATCATGGTCGCAAAGGCGGCAACGCATGAACTCTCCTGGTCCGACAAGGTGCGCGCATGACGTCAGTGGGGCCTGTCGTCCTTGCCGGTCAGCGAATTCCAGCCCGACTCGAACCCGGCGCCGACCGCATGGGCCGCATTGTCGACGCCATGGCCGACCTGGATCGCGGTGTCGCGGATGCCGTGGCCGACCTTGGTGGCCGTCGTCTCGACGCCGGTGCCGACCGCGACGGCGGTGTCGTGCGTGCCCTGGCCGATATCATGGCCGTCCTGGCGCGCCTGCTCGACGGCCGGCGTGTCGTCGGCATGGGCCGCCGCGAGCGGCAAGGCTGCGACGATGAGGGCTAGGATCAGGACGCTTCTGCGCATGGCTTCAACTCCCGGGCAGGTGGTTTGGCGATGGTGGCCTAGCCGGTAACCGTTGGCATCGGCGGAATGGTTCCGCGAAGGGCAGCTGGTGCCGGATGCAGGATTTGAACCCGCGACCTTCGGTTTACAAAACCGCTGCACTACCCCTGTGCTAATCCGGCCCACCAGCGGTTCAATGGTCTACACTTTATTCTGTTTCCAGCGAGTCGGAGAATTGAGCGAAAATTTCCAACTTTCAATGCCGGTCCGTTCATATGGGTGTAGCCATCGAGAGGTGATTTACGACAGTTCCGACCCGAGCTGCAAGCAATCGTTCTCCGCATCTCCCGACTGATACGCTTGGCAAGCCGCGCGTTGAGATCGCCGCGTTATCGGCGGCATCAGCAACGTCCTGGTTTGCCGTGTCGGGTTTCAGCTCAATAATCGCGACCGATCGAATCGCCACACCTGATGTACAATCGGCACCTGGACAAGAGTGAACAATCGCGAGTGCCGTGATGGTCAAACATTCGCCGCCGCCGACCCGTTATCCCGTTGCCAACGTTCAGGCCAAATCTGAGATCGATCGTGCCAGATTGCCGCTTCCGCCGGCTACCCGTTATAGCCCGCGCTCATCTATGCCATCGGCGGCTGCCATTCAGCATCCGGGATCAGCACGCTTCCCGGTGACGGCAAACATTGTTCAGCGCGCTGCACCGGCCTCAAAGCCGCCCGGTGGCAAATACCCATCTTGGGAAGCGTATAATGAGAGCAAGGGAAAATGGGCCAAAAAGCATGCTGATCGAAAGAATGCCGCCAAGCCGCTTGGCGGTTTCCTCTTTCACTGCACGAAAGAGGCAAATCTTACATTGATCATTGCCGCTGGAGGGTTGGCGCCTAAACAGGCGGCGTGGGGCGAGGGTGCGGACGCGTCGAAAGACGGGATTCTGAGTATGTCGATAACTGAAAAGGGCGCCGGGGCAATGGGCGGAAAGTCCGTAATGTTACGGGTGGCATGGGACGATCTTGCGGCGCTCAATATGGAATTCAAGACAGTGTTTGGTACTGAAGTGCGAACAATGAAAATGATCCCGCTGGCGCATTTAAGACGTAAGACGACGATCGATGGAGTGACGAGCTGGGCAGCGCTGGTTTGACCTGAAGCACGTGTCGTCCGACAAACGAATTACGTGGACACGAGAGATCTGCCCGCTTAGCAGGATGTCTGGGCGGCATGCGCCTAGCTGGACTGCAGCGTCTCGATGTTCGGGAACAGCGCCGCGCCATGGGCATGCAGCATCACCGCCATCAGGTCCCAGGGCGCGACCTTCGGCAGCGCCTGGGCCTCGGCCGCGGTGAACAGGCCTTTGCCGGCGCCCTCGGTCTGGACCATGGCCGCCAATTCGGCCTCGGTGAAGCGCACGACGAAGAAATGCATGCGCCACAGCCGGTCGACCGGCCGGGTATCGAGCGCCAGGCCGGCGAGCGGCGTCACGTCGGTCGCGCGGAAGCCCAGCTCCTCTTGCAGCTCGCGCACCATCGCCACGGCCGGCGTCTCGCCCGGATCGAGGCTGCCGCCGAACAGGGCCCAATGGTCCGGCATATGGATGGAGGGCTTGTCGTCGCGCCGCTGCAGCAGATAGCGGCCGTCCCGGCCGACCAGCACGGCGGCGGCGACCTCGCGGTCGGGCGGGCGGGTCAAGGCAAGCGGGGCGGGCGATACCATGGAGAACCTGTCCGACGCGAGGGGCCAAAACGGCGAAGGCCGCAGAACCTATCAGATTCTGCGGCCTTCATGCCTTCGTTCGGATGGTGGGCGTTGAAGGGCTCGAACCTTCGACCCGCTGATTAAGAGTCAGCTGCTCTACCAACTGAGCTAAACGCCCCCGAACCGAGGCCGGGGTTTTACTAAACACCGGCGCCCCTGTCGAGAGGATTGCGACGCATGGGCGCTATCTCGCGATGGAGGAGCGAAACCCGTTGCGTCGGATGCCATGCCCGGCTCAGGCCGCGAGTCGCCGATCCGGCCCGGTCTCGATCTATAGCGGCTCTTTCTTCGCATCCGGTTCGGCGAGTTCCGTCGGATCCAGCGTAACGCGCTCTGGCCAGGTCGGGTCGTGGCGGGTGAATCCGTCGACGATGTCGCGCTTCAGGTGCTTGCGCCGGATCTTGCCGTTCGGATTGCGCGGGATCAGGTCGAGCTTCACCACGTAGAACAGGCCCAGACCCAGCGTGCCGACGGCGTTCATCACGCGACCATAGACCCCATCGTCGTCGTCCGGCCGCTTGACCACGCCCAGATAGACCTCGCCGATGCCCGCGCGGTTCCGAATGCTGCAGGCCCCGATATCCCCGAGCGCGACCATCGCGCGGACTCGATCCTCGAGACTGTCCGGTCCGAATTTGACGCCGCCGATATTGAGCAGCTCGTCGTCGCGTCCGAGGATCTTCAGGCGCCGGTCGCCCAGCAGCATGCCGACGTCGCCCGGGTAGAACCAGCCGCCGCGGATCATCCGCTGGTTCGTCGCGGGATCGTCCAGATATCCCGCGAACATGCCGTCGCTTTTGACCCGCACCTGGCCCACGGCCCCCTCGGGCAACGGCCTGTCGGCCTCGTCGACGACCTCGACCTGGACGGTCGGGGCTATGACGCTGACCCCTTCCGGTCCGCCCGTGCGGCGGAGCGAGATGAAGCCGGCCTCGTTCGTGCCGTAGATGTCGTAGAGCGTGCCCGCCAGGCGCTCGAGCGCCGCCGCCCGCAGGTCGTTGCCGACCGCGCCGCCGATCGTCGCCATGCCCAGGCCGGCAGCCTTCACGAAACCGGCCGGCAACTCATCCAGCAGCTGTTTCAGCTGGATCGGCAGCAGGGTCATATAGGTGACGGCATGGCGCACCAGCAGCGCCGGGATGGCGCCGGTCTGATTGAACGGCACCGCGACCACCGTGCCGCCGCAGCGCAGGCACAGGGTCATGGCCGAATAGGCGCCTTCGACCGTGAAGGGCAGGGCGATGAGCGACCGCGTCTCGATCGAATAGGGCGCGAACCACTGGATCGCGGCCAGCCAGGCGTCTCGCGTCGCCCGCGAGAAATGCAGCCGCTTCGGCAGGCCCGTCGTGCCCGAGGTCCGCAGAATGCGCAGCGGCGCGTCGAGAACGCGCTCCGGCACCGCCGCATCGACCGGCAGATCCGCGTCGAGAATCCGGCGGCGCCAGTCCGGCGTCATCAGCAGGAACGCATTGCCTGTCGAAATCGGCGCATCGCTCAAGGTGAGATCAATCGTCGACAGGAAGGCCGCGGCCTCGTCGCCCTCGCGCTCATCGAGGGAGACCGTGGTCACGGCAAGGTGCTCGAAGCCCAGCAGCAGCCAATGGAAATAAAGATCGCCGCACCGGATCGCGACGGAACTGCCCGGCGGCCGGCCCATCGCCTGGAGCGCATGGGTGACCCGGCCCAGATCCCGATGGAACTGGGCAAAGCTGATCTCGCGGTCCTGCACGATCAAAGCGACGGCCTGCGGCCGTTCGGCGGCATGAAACGCGAGATAATTGGCCGTCACGCGGTTCGTTCTCCCTTGGTTCCCGGACCGCCCGGCCTCAGAGGTAGGCTCTGCCCGAGCCGACCGGGCCTTGCGCCCGATAGTCGCTCGGCGTCATGCCGAACTGCTTTTTGAAGGCTCGGGCGAAATAGGCCTGGTCGATATGGCCCCAGAGCGCGGCGATCTCGCCGATCGCGCGGCCGGCCCAGGCCGGATCGCGCAGCGTCCGGGCGATCATCGTCAGGCGATATTCGGCGACATGGGCATTGATCTGCAACCCTTCTTCCTGGAGCAGGCGATAAAGGCTGGAGCGCGCCATCCCGAGCGCGTCGGCGATCCGGTCGGGCGTCAGATCCAGATCGTCGGCATGCCGGTTCATGTAGGCTTTGATCCGCTGCAGCCGCTCTGCCTTCACCAGCAGCTTCCGGCGGTGGCTGTCGCTCGATCGGGCAGCGAAGATATCCTCGATGCCCAAGCGCAACGCCTTGATCGCCTGGTGGAAACTGGAACCATGGCTATCGTTCGCGTGGGTCGCGACCGCCTCGATCTTCTGCGCCATCAGCCTGGCCAGGAAATGGTCGGACTGAAAGATGGCGCCGTCGAACGCTTGCACGACCTTGCTGCTTTCGACAAACCAGTCACGCGGCACGAATAGCCAGGTTTCCTCGAAAACGCCGTGGCTCCAGAAGTTGCCGGTGCCGCGATAGTCGCGAAAAAAAACGCTGCCGTTGGCGATGCGCGCCGACCGACCACCCGACTCGAAGCCGCCGTCGACCTTGGCGCAATAGGAAATCCGCACGCGGTCCCCACGCTGCCGGGCGGCGTGCTGGGGGGTGCGCTGGAATCCGATCGGATCGGACACGGCCCGCTGAATGCTGACGTCGTCGCGTTCGCGGAGCGTCGCCCTGGTCCGATAGTCGTGCAGCGGCGTGCTCGGCATGATCAAGGCGTGGGAATGAGGACTGACGTAGTCGCTCCAGAACGCGAAACGCGCTTCGGGCTTCACGTTCGCGGTCGTCACGCGCCGTGGGGGCGTCCCCTGCGGCTCGATGGAGTGACGCGTATTGGGACTTCCCCGCAAGGGGAGCGAGGCGGGCCGGTCCGAAGACAAAGTGCGTTGAGGCATGAACGCTGAAAAACCTTTAGCGGTGAGCCGAATGAACAAGCAGTCTTTAAGACTACTTTCGCGGGAGTAGAGCAAATTCCGCTCTCGTATCCTCCATTCGTCTAAAATTCGCATCTCATCATAACAAAGACGTGTGACGACAGTCACAGGCAAATGTGAAGCCATCGCTGGCTGTGAATACCCGAGCGAAATTTATGAGCTTGGCCTGGTTTCGCGATCAGCACGGCGGGAACGCCGCCGGGGTGGCGACGGCGATGGGTTTCAGCCTATACCTAGGGGCTGGACGGGTTGTTCGCATGACGGAGTTCGGAGCGGTAATGGCGTTGGACGTTGGATCTTCTGGGACATCGGGTGGTCCCGTCGAGGCGGCCCGGCTGCTGTCGCCCAGTCCGGAATTGACCGTCGTCATTCCCACCATGAACGAGTGCGGCAACATCGCCGAACTGGTCTCGCGCCTGGACCGCGTGCTGACGGGAATTGCCTGGGAGGCGATCTTCGTCGATGACGATTCGATCGACGGCACGCGCGACGAGATCCGCCGCCTGTCCCTGACCGACGGGCGTCTGCGTTGTCTGCATCGCATCGGCCGGCGCGGCCTGTCGTCAGCCTGTATCGAGGGCATTCAGGCCAGCCAGTCGCCCTATGTCGCGGTCATGGACGCCGACCTGCAGCATGACGAGCGGCTGTTGCCCGCCATGCTCGCCTGTCTGCAGCACGAGCCGTTCGATCTGGTGGTCGGCTCGCGCTATACCGACGGCGGCGGGCTGGGGGATTGGAACAAGCGGCGCGCCAATATCAGCGGTCTCGCGACCCGGCTCAGCCAACTGGTGCTGAAGACCCGGATCGCCGATCCGATGAGCGGCTTCTTCATGATCCGGCGCGACGGTTTCGACTGCGCGGTCCGGACCATGTCGGCGGTCGGATTCAAGATCCTGGTCGATCTGCTGGCCTCGTCGCCGAAACCGCTGCGGCTGAAGGAACTGCCTTACGAATTCCGCCTGCGCCATTCGGGCGAAAGCAAGCTCGACGCCTTCGTCGCCTGGGAATATCTGGTGCTGCTCGCCGACAAGCTGATCGGTCCCTATGTCCCGGTCCGCTTCGTGCTGTTCAGCATCGTCGGCGGCATCGGCGTGGTCGCCCATCTGATCATCCTGTGGCTGGCGCTCAATGTCGGCCATTTGAATTTCGCGGTTTCGCAGGGATCGGCGGCCGGCATCGCCATGGTCGGCAATTTCACGCTCAATAATTTCCTGACCTATAGCGATCGCCGCCTCAGGGGCTGGGGTTTCGTCCGGGGCCTGATCACCTTCTCGCTCGTCTGCAGCGTCGGCATCGCCGGCAATGTCGGTGTCGCGAACTACCTGTTCGACAACAACAACGCGTCCTACTGGTGGCTGTTCGGCATCGCCGGCGCCGCGATCGGCAGCGTCTGGAATTACGCCGTCTCGTCGGTCGTGACCTGGAAGCGCAAATAGCGCCGGCGGGCCGTATGACAACCGGTCGCAAGGTCGCAGCCGGGTTTGTTTTGCTGCTGTTCGCGGCGCTGATTCCGCTCGCGAGCGTGCGCGTGCCGCCGTTGCTCGACTATCCGAACCATCTGGCGCGCATGCATATCCTGCTCGACGGCGGGGCGTCGCCGGATCTCGCCCGGGCCTACGACATCCGCTGGAGCCTGTTGCCGAACCTGGCGATGGATGCGGTCGTGCCGGTTCTGGCCCATATCCTGCCGCTCGATCTCGCCGGACGGCTGTTCGTCGGCCTGGCGCTGGCGCTGATGGCGGGCGGCGCGATGCTGGTGCATCGGGCGGCTTGGCGTGCTTGGTCGTTCTGGCCGCTCGCGGCGTTCCTGCTGCTCTATAACCGCATCCTGCTCTGGGGTTTCGTCAATTACCTGGCCGGGCTGGGCGTGGCGCTGATCGGACTGGCGGCCTGGCTGGGCCTGGCGGATCGGCCGATCCGCCGCTTCTGCGCCGTCGGCGCGGCGGCGCTGGTTGCCTATTTCTGCCATCTGGTGGCATTCGGCCTGTTGGCCCTGATGATCGGGGGCGTCGAGATCCCGGCGCTATGGGCGGCGCTCAGGGCCCGACGCGGCCGCCGGTTCGCCCGAACCGCCAGCGCGCTGGTGCTGCCGTTGTCGCCGCCGGTCCTGCTGTGGCTCGCGGCCTGGCGGCCGGGGCCCGGCGATGGCGGTGGTCTCGCCTGGGCCAATCCGCTGCGGAAATTCGATCTGCTGTTCAGCGTGTTCGACAATTACAGCCGGCCGTTCGATGTCGCGGGCTTCGCGCTGCTGGTGCTGGCGCTCGGGTTCGGCTTCTGGCGCGGCCGGCTGACGCTCGATCGGCGGCTGGGTGCGGCATTGGCCGTGCTGGTGCTGGCCTATCTGCTCATGCCGGCCCGTCTGCTCGGCGGCAGCGGCGTCGATCACCGGCTGCCGGTCATGCTGTTCCTGCTGCTGATCGCCGCCAGCCGCCCGGTCGCCTGGTCGCGGCGCACGAGCATGGTGGTCGGCGCGGCGCTGCTCGGCTTGTTCGCCGCGCGCATGGCTGTGGTCGAGCACGCCTGGTTCAGGGCCGACCGAACCTACCGGCCGATTCTGACGGCGCTCGGGCAATTGCCGCGGGGCACGAAGCTGGCGGTCGCAAGCGGCCCGGGCGCGGTCGGTGCCGGTGACCTGCCGTTGCTGCATCTGCCGACCTACGCGATCATTGCGGTCGATGCCTTCGTGCCGACCGAATTCACCTATGCGGGTCAGCAGCCCTTGGCCCTGACGCCGGCGTTCGCAGCCTTGGCGTCGGAGTCGGAGCCGGACGCGCTCTGGATCGGTTTGACCGGGACCGACCCGGCGAGGCGGGCGGCGGCGCTTTCGGTGCTGGGGCAATATGGCGCGCTGGCGATCGTCGATCGCCGTCCGGTTCCGGCACTGACGCTGGCGTGCCTGACGCCGCTCTATCAGTTGCCGCAGTTCCGGCTCTACGCGATCAATGGTCGCTGCGGGCCTTAGCCCGGCCGGCGACCGCCTGGGCATAGGCCGTGAAGAAACGGCCATGCTCGATCGGGTTGACCAGCGAGGCAACCATCAGCATGTCGGGCGTCACATGGTCCTTTGCCAGCGGCAGCGCGATGCGCTGATAGCCGAAGCGATAATTGCCGAAGCTCAGCACATTTTCATGCAGAGTCGGGGCGCAGCGGTCGAGCGTCGTTTCATATTGCCGGGTGACGGCGTCGCGATAGGCCTCCGGCTGTATGGTCGAGAGGTCCTGGCCATGGCGGGGGCCGAAGGCGCGCGGCGGATGGGCGCTGCCGAGCAGCCGCAGGGCGAAGCGCGGGCCGGTTGGCCGCACATCGACCAGGCTGAGCCAGCCGAGCAGGGACTTCATGTCGACCGGATCGAGATCGGCGCGGGCCGGCAGCCGCCCGCCCGCCCGCTTCTGTTCCCAATAGCTCAGCAACGGTTGAAACCAAGCCGGCGGGGGCGCCACGCTCAGTTCTGTCACGGTTATGGAGACGGGAAGGAGGCTCATCTCAATCCGAATGGGGGGATGCTTTCTGCAGATTCGCGTACCTTGGGCGCGGCTGAAAACGTTGGCAAGCAAACATTTGGCAAAGCAATTAACTTTTAGGCGAAATTTTATCTATTTTTGCGACCGCGCTTGAGGCGGGATCGCGGGCCGGTCGCCGCCTGGACAAGGACAGACGATCATGGGATCGTTTTTGCAGATCCTGTCGATGGGGGGCGGTCGCCATGCTGCGTCTTTTCACCGAACATCCGGCCTCGGTCGGCGAAAGCTATTTCCAGCACCTGCGCTTCGCTGCGCGGACCGGGACGACCATGCTGATCGGCGGCGCCGCCTGCTTCGTGCATGGCCTGATGCCGTTCCTCTGTACCACCACGGGCAGCAGAACGATCCGGGCGCTGGCCGCCCGGCTCGGCGGTGCCCAGGCCCGCCACCAGGCCGAACTGCGGCTGGTCAAGCTGCCGGTGGCGGTCCATCACGGGGGGCTCGACCGGCCCGCCGTGGTCGAAAGCCTGAACAGCTCGGCGCTTTAGAAGCCGTAGAGTTTCTCGGGATTCTCGACGAGGATGCGCTGCCGCACCGCCGCGTCGGGCGCCCAGTCGAGCAGCAGGTCGAGCAGCATCGCGTCGTCGGGCAGGTCCGTGACTGAGACATGGGGCCAGTTGCTGGCCCAGATCATCCGGTCCGGCACCGCGGCGACCGCCGCCTTCGCCAGCGCGCCGACATCGGGATAGAGCGGCGCGCCGGCCTTGGAGGTCTCATAGGCGGCCGCGAGCTTCAGCCAAGTCCTGCCGCCGTCGAGCAGGCGCAGCAGGGTCCGGAAGCCCGGATGCCCGACCGGGACCGGTTCCAGGAACTTGCCGACATGGTCGAGCACGAGCGTGCCCGGCAGGCGCTTCAGCTGATCCTCGCGCTCCGCCATCAGCCGGCCGTCCATCTGCAGCTGGATGTGCCAGCCGAAGGCGGCAATCCGGGCCGCGACCGGCTCCAGCGCGTCCCACGGCAGTGCGCCGCCCGGCAGCATCTGGAACCGCGCGCCGCGGATGCCGGCGTCGGTCAGGCGCTGCAATTCGATATCGGTGATATCGGGGCCGACCACGGCGACACCGCGCGTGGTGGCGAGACCCAGGGCGGCGATGGCGTCGACCGCACAGCTGTTGTCGGTGCCATAGGCGGTCGATTGCACCACGATGGCGCGGGTCAGGCCCAGGCGCCGTTGCACGGCGCGATAGGCCGCAACATTGGCCCAGGCCGGGCCAGGCCCGGACGCGGTCGGCGCGACCGGCTTCGACGGGTCATAGATATGGATATGGCAGTCGCAGGTGTTCGCCGGGGCGAGCAGGCGTGGGGCAGCGGGCATGGTCATTCCTCAGGCGCCCAGGCGCCGGGTCCAGCGATCGTGATTGACGGCGCCCGGCGGCACTTCGCCCCGGACCAGGGCCCGGACCTGTTCGACCGTATCCAGCGCCTGATGTTCGATCGCCGGCGGGGTCAGCCCGCCGACATGGGGCGTGGCGATGACGTTGGCCAGGCGGGCCAGCGATGGCGACGGCATCTGATCCGGCGCGCGGCCGACGTCCAACGCGGCACCCGCGATCGTCCCATCGGTCAATGCCGTTGCCAGTGCCGCCTCATCGACCAGATTGCCGCGCGACAGGTTGAGGAAATAGGCCGAGGGCTTCATGCGCGCGAAGGCCTTGGCGCCCATCAGATTTTCGGTCTCCTCGGTCGCAACCGCCAGGCACAGCACATAGTCGGACTGGGCCAGCAGATCGTCGAAACCCACCTGGGTGAACCGGGCATCCTCGACCTTGGCATAGGGATCGGCGATCAGCACCTTCATGCCGAGCGCCAGCGCGATCGGCGCCAGTTGACGCCCGATCGCGCCATAGCCGATGATGCCGAGCGTGCTGCTGGCCAACTGCCGGCCCATGCGGGCATCGGGCGTCAGGCCGGCGTGATAATCGGCGGTGGCGCGCGACACGCCGCGCGACAGGTCGACCAGATAGCCGATCGCAAGTTCGCAGACCGAGGCGACGAAGCCCGGCGTGGCGCGGGTGACCAGCACGCCCGAAGCGGAGGCCGCATCGACGTCGATGTTCCGGATATCGACCGCGCAGCGCAGCATGGCCTTGAGGTTCGGCAATTGCGCGAAGATCTCGCCCGGTCCCGGGGTCAGCCGGTCGGCCAGAATGATGTCGACATCCTTGGCCGCAGCGACCAGATCGGCCGGGTCGAGCGCCGCGTCGCTCTCGTGCAGGCGGACCTCGACCAGATCGCGCAGGCCCGCGAGCGCGCGTTCGCCGTAATAATGCCGCCGCATGTGCGGCGTGTGGGTCAGCAGGAGTTTCAGCATCTGTCTTCTCTCAATAGCCAAAGGCATGCGGCAGGGCCGTGCTGATCGCCGGCACGAAGGCGATGACCAGCAGGCACAGGAACAGCAGGCCCAGATAGCCCAGGATCGGCTTCACCGTGCTTTCGATCGGCACGTTGCCGATCAGGCAGGCGCCATAAAGTCCGAGGCCGAGCGGCGGAGCGAACAGGCCGATGCCCATGGAGATCACCAGCACCACGCCGAAATGCAACGGATCGACTCCCAGTTTGGTTGCGACCGGCAGCAGCAGCGGGCCGAAGATGATCAGCGCCGCCGCTCCCTCGAGCACGGAGCCCATCAGCATCAGGATGGCGATCGACAGCAGCATGAACAGCCAAGTACCGCCGCCCTCAGACACGGCGATCATCATCTGGCCGACCATGTGCGGCACCTGCTGCAGGGTCAGCACGAAGGCCAAGGCCTGCGCGGCCGCGACAATGAACAGCACCAGACCCGAGCGGGTCGCGGCCTGGACGAAGCTGCGCGCGGCCGAGCGCGGGCCCAACTCGCGAAACACTACGCCGCCGATGACGATGGCATAGAGCGCCGCGAAGGCCGAGATCTCGGTCGCTGTAGCGAAGCCGCTCTTGAACCCGATGAAGATCATCAGGATCAGGCCGAGCGAGGCCGCACCGCCGCCCCACAGGCTGAGCAGCGAACGGCGCGGGCCGGTCTCGACCACGGCGGCAGGCGTGTTCCGCCCGAAGATCACGCAGACGGCGATCAGCACAAGCGCCATCAGCCCGGCCGGCAGCAGACCGGCCATGAACAGCCCGCCGATCGACAGGTTGGCGACGAAGCCCAGAATGATCAGGTTGATGCAGGGTGGAATGGTCTCGGCCATCACGGCCGAGGCCGCCAGCAGCGCCACGGCGCTGCCTGGTTTTTGGCCCGACCGGCGCGCCGCCGGGATCAGCACCGAGCCGACCGCGGCGACGTCCGCCATCTTGGAGCCGGAGATGCCGGAGAACATCACCATGGAAGTGACCATGACGACGTTGAGACCGCCGCGCATGCGGCCGACCAGCCGCTGCAACAGCTCGATCAGGCGAACGGACATGCCGTTCGCCTCCATCAGATAGCCCACCAGGATGAAGAACGGGATCGCCAGCAGCACGAAATTATCGATGCCGCGCGCCATCTGCTGGGCGAAGATCACGCCGGGCAGGGTGCCCTCGACCCAGATGAACAGCAAGGCGGCAAGCGCGATGGCGAAGCCGATCGGCAGGCCGCCGGCAAGCGTGACGACGAAACCCAGCAGCATCAGCGTGCCCGACGAAGGCACACTGTCGGGCGCCAGCGCGTCCCAGCCCAGGTAGAGCGCCACGATCGCGGCGACGATGACGAAGCCGATCGCCATGTCGCCCAACGACCGACGTCTGAACAGGTCGAGCGCGAACAGCGTCATGAAAATCGCGCCGACGCTCATTGGATAGAAGGTCAGCTGCAGCGGCAGGCCGGATCCGGTCGTCTGGCCGGTGGTAAAGATGCCGAGTTGGACCGCGTTATAGGCGACCGCGGCCGAGACCACGACCACGAGCAGCGCGCCGACCGCGTCGGCCAGCCGGCGCGGATACGGTGGCAGCTTGTCGACGAAGAAGGCGACGCCCGGGTTCTCCAGGCGCGCCAGCGCGCTGGCCGCGCCGAAGAAGCTCGACCCGACCATCAGCCCGCGCGCGACGTCGTCGGCCCATTCGACCGGTGCGTCGAACAGCGAGCGGGCCACGACCGACCCGCACACCACGATCAGATCGGCCAGCAGCATCAGGGCCGCGACCGTATCGGTGAGCCACAGCAGCGGTGCGACCAGCGCAGCGCTGCCGTGGATCGTCCTGGGCATGGTGATCGACATCAGGCCTGGGTCGCGCGGATCGCGTCGACGATCGGCTTCGCTTCCGGCCGGGCCTTCACGAACGCGTCGGTCTGCGGCAGCACGCGCTTGCGGAACGGCTCCTTGTCGCACTTGATGATCGTCACGCCCTTTTCAGCCAAGACCTGCAGCGCTTCGATCTCGACCGCCAGGCCATGGACGCGGGTGTCGGCGGCGGCCTTGGTCGCGGCGTCGAGGAAGCCCTCGCGTAGTTTCGGCTCCATCCGCTTGAACGTCGTCTCGCTGAAATAGATCGCGAGCGGCGAGAAGTTGTGCTGGGTCAGCGAGTAGAATTTCGCCGTCTCGTAGAACTTGCTGGCGAGCATGGTCGGCGGGTCATGCTCGAGCCCGTCGAGCACACCCGCTTGGAGCGCGGTATAGACCTCGCCGAACGCCAGCGGCGTCGCGGCGGCGCCCATCATGCGGATGCATTCGGTGATGATCGGGTTGGGCAGGGTGCGGATCTTCAGCCCGGCCAGATCTTCGGGCGTGTTGATCGCCTTGCGCGCCAGGATGCTGCGCGAGCCGAAATTATAGGCCCAGCCCAAGATGTGGATGTTGCCGTCCTTTAGCAGGGCGGCCTCGATCGGCTTGGCGGCACCGGCGTCGAACGCCTTGGTCTGCTGCGCGAAGCTGTCGAACAGGTAGCCCAGATCGAACGTGCCGACGAGCGGCACCAGATTGGCCGAGATCGACGAGCCGGAGATCATCAGGTCGATGACGCCCAGCTTGACCGAGTTGATGACGTCGATTTCCTGGCCCAGCTGATTGTCGGGAAAGAACGCGACTTCGATCTGCTCGCCCAGGCCGTTGGCCTGCAGGCTCTTGACCAGATTGTCGTAATAGACCCGGCCGTTGGCGTATTTCGGATCGTTGGCCTGGGTCGACGACAGCTTGAGCTTCACCGTCGCCGCCTGGGCGCGGCCGATCAGGGCCGGCGCGAAAATCGCACCCGCCGACAGGGCGGCCGAGGTCTTGAGCACGGTGCGACGACTGATCGTCCGAGACGCCATTTGTTCCCTCCATCGGAGCAGGTCTATCGCCCGCTTCTCTCGTTTGATGCAAAGCATCTGGGCATAATGTATGACTAGATTTGTCAGACAAGCAAGCCTCCGAGCAGAAGAGACTCATGTTCAAGACCTCCATATCGCTGCGGCGAAACGTCCATAGCCAGGTTGCCGAGCGGATCGGCCTCAGCATCCTGCGCGGCGATATCGTGCCGGGCGACGCGTTGCCGTCGGAGATGAAGATCTGCGAAATGCTGGAGGTCAGCCGCACGGTGGTGCGCGAGGCGATCCGCATGTTGACCGGCAAGGGGCTGGTCGAATCGCGCGCGAAAAGCGGCACGCGGGTCCGGCCGCCGGAGGAATGGAATCACCTCGACCCCGACGTGCTGCGCTGGCAGTTGCAGACAACCGACATCGACAGCTACCTGGTCAAGCTGTTTCAGCTGCGCAATGCCGTGGAGCCGGCCGCGACGGCGATGGCGGCGACCGCCTCGACCGCGGAAGACCGGAGCCGCCTGCGCGCCGCCTATGAAGGCATGGTTGAGGCCCGGACGAACGACGCCTTCGTCGCGGCCGACATCGCCTTCCACAAGAACGTCTATTTCGCGACGCGCAACGAGTTCTTCTGGCCGATCGCGCAGATGTTCGAAATCACGCTCAGCCCGAGCCTGACCATTGCCGCCACCGGCGACCATCGCCCGCGCAGCCTGGTCGAGCATCGCGACGTGGTCGAGGCAATCGAACGCCGCGATCCGGAACAGGCGCGCGCGGCGGCCGTGCTGCTGCTGCAGCATTCGGCCGCCGACCTGGTCCGCATCCGGGGGATCGATCCGTTCGCGGCGGCGGTCTGCGTGTCTTAGTGCGCAGCCCGCCGCATGACGATCTCGTCGCTGATCATGCCGGTGAACTCGTAACCCTGCTTGGCCATCCGGTTCATTTCGATCGTCATGTAGAATGCGCGCTTATTGGCATCGTCCGGCCGGGGCATCGTCGCTTCCAGCGCCTTGCCGACGAAATCGACATGGCCGTCGGGATAGACGACGCACATCCGGTCGGTGCCATCCCAGCGGATGTCGATATATTCGAACTTGGCGCCGGCGTCCTGCGCCAGGGCGGGGCCGGCCAAGCTCAGGGCGAGCATGACCGAAGATACTGCAAGGTTCAGCTTCATCATAAAATCCGTGTTGGTTAGAACTGGTCTGGATCGAACGCGACGATGGTCGCACCGCCGCCGATGGCGCTCAACTGCGCCGCGGCCGGGGTCAGATAGTGCTCGGCAAAGAAGCGCGCCGTCATCAGTTTTGCTTCGTTGAAGCCTGAATCGCCGGCACCGCGTGACAATTGTGATTGGGCGGCGAGCGCTTGGCGGCCCAGCAGCCAGCCGCCGGCAACCGTCGCGAACAGGTTGAGGTAAGGCACCGAGCCGGCGGCGGCCCGCGCGGGATCGGCCGCGAAACTTTCGACCAGCAGTTTGGTCGCCTGTTCGACCGCATCGAGCCCGGCGGCGAGGCTGTGGCGCAGCACGGCCAGATCGTCGCCCGACTGCTCGGCCAGCGGCGCGTCGAGTTCGCGCATGGTCGCGATGAAGGCGCCGGCGGCGGCGCCCTGGTCGCGCATCAGTTTGCGGCCCAGCAGATCCATCGCCTGGATGCCGTTGGTGCCCTCGTAGATCGGCAGGATGCGCGCGTCGCGGAAATGCTGAGCGACGCCGGTTTCCTCGATGAAGCCCATGCCGCCATAGACCTGGACCGCGAGCGAGCTGTTCTCGACGCCGAGGTCGGTCGCCCAGGCCTTGACCAGCGGGATCAGCAGATCGACCAGCAGCTGCGCCTTGGTCCGGTCCGCCTCGTCTTCGAGGTGGCGCGACCGGTCGATCTGGCCGGCGGTGAAATAGGCGAGCGCGCGCGCCGCCTCGGTGCGCGACTTGATCGCGAGCAGCATGCGCTTCACGTCCGGATGATAGACGATCGGCAGCGGTGTCTCGCTCTTGCCGCCGGTCAGGGTGCGGCCTTGGACACGGGTCTTGGCATAGTCGCGCGCCTGCTGGTAGGCGCGTTCGGAGATCGCAACGCCCTGCAAGCCGACATTCAGGCGGGCGTTGTTCATCATGGTGAACATGCACTCCATGCCCTTGTTCTCTTCGCCGATGAGGTAGCCGACGGCGCCGCCATTGTCGCCATAGGCCAGCACCGCGGTCGGGCTGCCATGGATGCCCAGCTTGTGCTCCAGACTGACGCAGCGCACGTCGTTGCGGTCGCCCAGGCTGCCGTCGTCCTTGACCAGGAACTTCGGTACCAGGAACAGCGAGATGCCGCGGGTGCCGGCCGGCGTGCCGGGCAGGCGGGCCAGAACCAGATGGATCAGGTTCTCAGCCATGTCGTGCTCACCATAGGTGATGAAGATCTTCTGGCCGGTGATCAGATAATGGTCGTCCTGCTTGACCGCCTTGGTGCGCAGTGCACCGACGTCGGAGCCGGCCTGCGGCTCGGTCAGGTTCATGGTGCCGGTCCATTCGCCCGACACCAGCTTGGGCAGATAGGTCTCCTGCAGATCCTGGGTGCCATGGCGCAGCAGCGCCTCGATGGCGCCGACGGTCAGCAGCGGGCAGAGCGCCCAGGCCATGTTGGCCGAGTTCCACATCTCGGCGACGGCGAGCGCCACTACGACAGGCAGGCCCTGGCCGCCGAATTCCTCTTCGAACGGCAGGCTGTTCCAGCCGCCTTCGACATAGGTCTTGTAGGCTTCCTTGAAGCCCTTGGGCGTGCGCACGACGCCGTTTTCGACCACGCTGCCCTCGTGATCGCCGCTCATGTTGATCGGCGCCAGCACGTCGCGGGCGAGCTTGGCGGCCTCTTCCAGCACGGCCGCGACCGTGTCCGGATCGGCGCCTTCGCAACCGGGCAGGGCCGACAGCGCTGCCAGATCGACGACGTGCTCCAGCGCGAACTGCATGTCGGCGAGCGGGGGATTGTACGGGATCATTGGGGGTCAGCCTTGCTTCAGGGCATTGAAGGCCGCTTCTGCGACGACCTTGCCGGGGTTCATGATGTGCCGCGGATCGAGCGCGTTCTTCACGCGCGCCATCAGTTCGAGCTCGAGCGGCGCCTTGTAATGCGTCAGTTCCTCCCGCTTCAAGCGGCCGATGCCATGCTCGGCGCTGATCGAGCCGTGCAGGCGGGCGACGATGCCATGGACGATGTCGTTGAATTCCTCCCAGCGCGCCATGAAGGCGTCCTTGTCGGCGCCCAGCGGCTGGCTGAGGTTGAAATGGATATTGCCGTCGCCGCAATGGCCGAAGGCGACCGGCCGGATCGCGGGCAGCCGCTCGACTACGGCGGCAGTGGCCGCCTTCAGGAACTCGGCGACCGAGGCGACCGGCACGGCGATGTCATGCTTGATCGAGCCGCCTTCGAAGCGCTGGCCCTCGACCATGCCTTCGCGGATCAGCCAGAACGCGTTGCGCTGGGCCGCACTGGCCGCGATGGTGCCGTCGATGACCGTGCCGGATTCCAGCGCCTCTTCCAGCAATCCTTCCAGCGTCGCCGCGACATCGGCATGCGGGCTTGCGGTCGAAACCTCCATCAGCACGTAATTCTCGTAAGGCTGCTCCAGCGGATCCACCACGCCGGTGACATGGGCCATGGCCATGTCGAGCCCGATGCGCGGGATCAGCTCGAACGCGCTCAGCTGGTCGCCGGTCGCGGCGCGGGCCTGGCCGAACAGGCGCATGACCGCATCGACGTCGGGCAGGGCCACGAAAGCGGTCGCGGTCGCATGGGGCTTCGGAAACAGGCGCAGGGTCGCCGCCGTGATGATGCCGAGCGTGCCCTCGGCACCGACAAATAATTGCTTCAGGTCGTAGCCGGTATTGTCCTTGCGCAGCGTGCGCAACCCGTTCCAGATGCGGCCGTCCGGCAGCACGACCTCCAGGCCCAGCGTCAGCTCGCGCGTATTGCCATAGCGCAGCACTTGGACGCCGCCGGCGTTGGTCGACAGATTGCCGCCGATCTGGCAGGTGCCCTCGGCGCCCAGGCTCAGCGGGAAAAGCCGGTCATGCTCGGCCGCGATGCGCTGGATGTCGGCCAGGATGACGCCGGCCTCGACCGTGATGGTGAAATTGGCCGGGTCGACCGCACGAATCTTGTTCATGCGGCCCAGTGCCAGCACGATGTTATGACCGTCTTCGTTCGGCACGCCGCCGCCGCACAGGCCGGTATTGCCGCCCTGGGGCACGATCGGCAGGCCGGCCTCGGCGCAGAGCCGCACGATGTCGGCGACCTGTTCGGTATTGGCGGGGCGCACGACGAGCGCCGTCTTGCCACGATAGAGGCCGCGCCATTCCAGCTCGTACGGCTCGATATCGCTTCGATCTTCCAGCCAGCCCTGCGGTCCGACCACTTGCTTGATCCGGTCGAGCACCTCGGCCATGGACGTCTCCTCACCCAACTTCATTTTCTCGAATCTAGCATGGATCGGATCTACCGGGGGGCTGCGGCACGACGCAGCCGGTCGTTGATCGCGGCACCCAACCCATCCTCGGGGATCGGCATGATCGCGATGCCGGTGAAGTCGGGCCGGTCAAGCGCGCGCAGGGCGGCGAACAGGTGCTGCGCCGCCTCCGACGCATCGCCGGCGGCCGACAGTTGCAGATCCGGCGTAGTGCCGGCGGGCGGCGGGCCGAACGCGAGGAACGCCTCGCCGGGGCGTGGTTCCGTCGCGTCGAGCCGCACGGGCAGGCCTGGCGCATAATGGCTGGTCATCATGCCGGGGCCCAGCCGGACCGCGCCGTCGGCGATCGGCTGCGCGCGCATGATCGGGCCGATCGCGGCCTCGATCGCGGCCTGGGCGATGCCGCCCGGTCGCAGCAGGCACGCCATTTCGCCGGTCAGGTCGAGCACGGTCGATTCGACGCCGACGCGGCACGGGCCTCCATCCAGGATCTGGCTGACCCGGTCGCCCAGCTCTTCGCGGACATGGGCTGCCGTGGTCGGGCTGACCCGGCCGGACCGGTTGGCGCTGGGCGCGGCGATCGGCCGGCCGACGGCGCGCAGCAGCTGCTGGGCCAAGGGATGGGCCGGGATGCGCACGGCGAGGCTATCCAGCCCGGCGCTGGCCAGCAGGCTGATCCGGCAATCCGGCTGGCGCGGCAGCACCAGGGTAAGCGCGCCCGGCCAGAACAGGTCGGCCAGCCGCTTCGCCCGGTCGTCCAGCACGACATGATTGCGTACGGCCGCGACATCGGGCAGGTGGATGATCAGCGGGTTGAAGCGCGGCCGTTCCTTGGCCGCGAAGATGCGCGTGACCGACAGATCGCTGGTCGCATCGCCGCCCAGGCCATAGACCGTCTCGGTCGGGAATGCCACCAGCCGGCCGTTCCGCAGATGCTCGACCGCTTCGGGCAGGCCGGGCGGCGCGATCGTTTCCTGGATGTCGGACGGCATGACGGTCGGTTTCGCTCCGGCGGGTACGTGGGAGCCGGAGTTTGCCCCGAGCCGGCGTCGGGCTCAAAGAATTCTTTACCATCGCCGGATGAGGGTTGGGCATTCGAGCGGAGAGGGCGGGCAAGCATGTCGGATTTGGGGTTTACGACCGAAGAGGCGATCGATCTCGCGATCGAGGTCTGGCGCGGGTTTCTGGGGGTCGAGCTGATCCCGCGATTCGACGAGCCGGCCGAACTGGCGCCGGAGACGACGGTGTCGGGCTGTGTCACGATCAAGGGCTCGTGGTACGGCGGCATCACCGTGACGATGCCGGTCAGCCTGGGCATCTCGTTGACCCGATCGGCCCTGCAGCTCGACGCTCCCGAGCCCGACGATGTGCGCGACGTGGTCGGCGAACTGGCCAACATGATGGCGGGCCGCCTGAAGCATCAGCTGCCGCCGGATACGCAGATCTCGTTGCCGATGGTCGCGACCGGCGACCATTTCCATCTGTCGATTCCCGGTGCACGGGTTGCCATGGCGCTGGATTTCGCGATCGACGATGCGCCGCTGCGCATCCGGATCATCAAGGTGGCAGACTGACGACGAATTCATCGGCTGTTTGATCGGCTCGATTTTTGACGGCCGCGATCGAGCGGCCGTATCGGTTCAAGGGCCGCAAAGCGGCCGCAGGAGTGAGATCGTGTCGGGCTTTACCGTTCTGATCGTCGATGATTCGCGCAGCGTGCGGACGATCATGAAAAACGCGCTGGGCACCCTGTCGGGCGGTTTGCAGATCATCGAGGCCGGCGACGGCGACAGCGCCGTGCGCCTCTACAAGCAGCATCTGGCCGATCTCGTGTTCATGGACATCACCATGCCCGGCCTGAACGGCATTGAGGCGCTGGCCGCGATCAAGATGTTCGATCCGAACGCCTATGTCGTCATGTTGACCGCGGAAAGCGCGCGCGACACCGTGGTCAAGGCCAAGGAACTGAAGGCCGACGGCTTCATCGCCAAGCCGTTCGAGGCCGCGCGTCTGACCAAGCTGGTGATCGAGCGCATGGCCCAGGAGCCGAAGCCGATCCATGTGCTGCTGGCTGACGATGCCCGCTCGATCCGCTCGATCGTGCGCCGTTCGCTGAGCAGCCTGCCGCATGTCTTCCGCATCCGCGAAGCCGAGGACGGCGCCCAGGCGGCGGCGATGATCGAGGCGCGTCCGGCGGATCTGGTGTTCCTGGATATCCACATGCCGAACCAGACCGGCATGGAAGCGCTGATCCGCATCCGCAAGCGCTCGCCCGACACCCACATCACGATGCTGACCTCGGATGCCTCGGCGGCGGCGGTGTCGGGCGCCAAGGCGCTGGGCGCCAATGACTACATTCTGAAGCCGTTCTCGACCGACCAATTGGCCGCGATCGTCGATCGATTCGTGGCAACGCGCGGCTAGGGCAGATGGAACCAACCGAATACCCGTATTGTTGACTCGTTGCGTAATATCAACCCCTAATGGAATTTTGTCGGTCTGCGGCTAGGAAGCCGACATTTTTCCCAAAGGGAGGCATGTCGATGGGGCAGGTTTTGGTCATCGATGACGATCCGACCGTCCGATCGCTTGTCGTGGCCCTGTTGGAAGCGAATGGCCATAGCGTCGTCCAGGCCGTGGACGGCCGCGCCGGGGTCGCTCTCTTCGCCTATGGAGGCTTCGATCTCGTCGTTACCGATATCGTGATGCCCGAGCAGGAGGGGATCGAGACGATTACCGCCATCCGCCGGGTCAACCGCGCGGTGCCGATCCTGGCGATTTCTGGGAGTGCCACCATCGGCGGGGTGGGAGACTATTTGAGGGCCGCCGCCGCTCTCGGCGCCTCGGCGACCCTGAAAAAGCCGTTCGAGCCGGAAGCTTTCGTCGCCGTGGTCGAACGGCTGCTCGGCGATCCTGCCCACTAGAAGCGGTTCTGTCGGCGGCGCCAACCCTGTATATGACCGGCATGACCCTGCCAGATGCCGAGCCGCTGACCGCCTATCTTGCCGCTGATGGCTTCCTCGAGCCGCTGCTGGAGGAACTCGGCCCCGGCGTCGAGCTTCACGACCGCTTGGTGCTGGCGCCCGGCCCGGTCAGACCGGCGGCCTGGGCGCAGAACATCTGGCCGGCCGTCGAACGCATCCCGATCGCGTCGATCAAGGATGGCGCCCGCGCGCTCAAGTCGCGTCAGCGCAACTGGGGGTTGTGGCCACTCGCGCATTTCCGTCGGGCCCAGTTGATCCAGGATCTGTTGCCCCATGTCGGCATCAAACCGTTGGTGTTCCCGACGCCGGTTCCGGCCGCTCCGTTCGGGTCCTGGACATTGCTGGAGCCGGATCTGATCCTGGCGTCGGCGGCATCGACCAGCCCGTTCCGCCATGGCGAGGCCCGCTTCGTCGAGGATCGCGAGGCGCCGCCCAATCGCGCCTATCTGAAGCTGTGGGAGGCGCTGACCGTGGCCCGGCGCTATCCGGGGCCCGGCGATCGGTGCCTGGATCTGGGTGCCAGCCCGGGCGGTTGGACCTGGGTGCTGCAGCAGTTGGGCTCCGAGGTGCTGAGCATCGACAAGGCGCCGCTCGATCCCGCCATCGCGGCCTTGCCGCGGGTGAGCCAGCGCCAGCAGAGCGCCTTCGCGCTGAAGCCGGACGAGGTCGGGCCGATCGATTTTCTGTGCAGCGACGTGATCTGCTATCCGGCCCGCCTGCTGCGGCTGGTCGAAACCTGGATCGCCAGCGGCCTGGTCCGCAATTTCATCTGCACGCTCAAATTCCAGTCCGAGACCGATCATGCGACGGCACGCGCCTTTGCCGCCATTCCCGGGTCGCGCGTGCTGCACCTGTTCCACAACAAGCACGAGCTGACCTGGATCAAACTGGAAGAATAGTCGCAGGCGGGAGTTCGGCGTAGGGTTACGGCGTTGGTACCGAGAGACCCTCGCCGACGAGGGCACCGGGAGGAGGACGCCGATGAGCATTTCCGCCAAAGACCATATGCATCACCCCGTCGCACGACCGAGCGAGAATCTTACAGAATTCGTCGCCATCCTGCGCCGCGGCTTCAATTTCTCGGCCGGCAACACGTCGGCCTGGAGTTTCGAGGATTGGGAGGCGGCGGTCGATGCGATCGACGATGACGACGATACCGGCGTGGCGCCCAAGGTCGGCAGCGACGTATTCGATCCGACCGAGATCGCCGACGGGGAGGCCTCGCGCTTCGAAGGCCACGGGTTGTGGACGTTGCTGGGTCTGGCCTACATGCGCGGCCGCAAGGCGTTTCAGGCCGGCATCTCCAAGACCGCCCGACCGTTCCGCAGCATGCAGCTGAAGCATATGAACGTGCCGACCGGCGTGGGCGATACGCTCGACACGCAGTTCCGCAACGGCTTCGACGACGCGTTGGCCGACGCGGTCATGGGCGGCGACCGGACGCCGGACTGGGTCCGCCACGCCTTGAAGGCGCCGCTGCTGCGGTCGCGCCAGGGACGGGATTGAGCCCTATTTATTACCCGGCACCCGTCCGGTCTTGACCTGGTTGCGCCCGGCGTCCTTGGCATCGTAGAGCGCCTGGTCGGCGCGGCGGACCAGATCCTCCAGCCTTTCGGCCAGCACATAGCCGGCGACGCCGATCGAGACCGACATATGGCCGATCGGCTTGCCGGTCGTGGTGTCCCGCAGGCGCTTGGCCGCGACCAGCTCGCGCGCCCTGTCGGCGATGACTTCAGCTTCTGCGATCGAAACGCCCGGCAGCACGGCGGCGAATTCGTCGCCGCCATAGCGCGCGACGGTCGATCCGGGTGGCAGGCCTTCCTGCATGCTGGAGGCAACCAGCTGGATGACCGCGTCGCCGATCTGATGGCCCCAAGTGTCGTTGAGCAGCTTGAAATTGTCGATGTCGGACAGCAGCAGGGCCATCTCGGTATCGGTTTCCATCGAATGGGCGGCGGCCAGACGCAGGCGCTCTTCGAAGGCGCGCCGGTTATAGAGGCCGGTCAGCGGATCGGTCATCGCCTCGCGCTTGGACGCCTCCAGGCCCTGGCGCAGCGTCCGGATCTCGATCGAGCAGCGCTCGATCTCGGCCTCGAGCCGCCGGGTCTTGGCTTCCATATGCCGCGTGGCCAGCACGATCGTATCGACGATCTTGCGCATTTCGCCATCGGCCGGCAGGCGCGCGGCAATTTTTTCGAGCGCGTCGGCGAAGCTCGACGTATCCCGGCCGGCATTGGCCAGCATCTGCAGGATGCGCGTCAGCTCGTTCGACAGCTTCTCGCCGGTCTGGCGCACGGTCTCGGTCTGGCGTTCGCGCGCGAAGAATTCCTCATGCAGCGCTTCGATCAACGCCAGCGGGATGGTGTGGGGCAGGGCCAGGGCCTGGTTCAGGCGAGCGACCAGCTCGGCATCCTGGAGGGCTGCATAGGCGTACCAGACTTCATAGACACGGGGCGTCGCCGGGTGACCCTGACGCACCATATGGCCGCGCACCGTCTCGAAAAACTCCCAAGACCGGTCGGCGTCCGAACTCTGCATGTCCATCAAAACTTCCGTGACTCCGCCCGCGAGGTCTATCCGGGCGCTCGCGTCTGCGGCTACAGGATGCCATGCCTGACCCGGTTATACGATGGACAATGCAGCATCGGGCGCCTGCGCCGGATGGGCGTGTAGCCCTTGCGGGGGCTCGCCGCGCGTGCCCACTATGTTGCGTTGCAAACGGATCTCGGAGCGGTTCGACCATGGCGGCACGGGTCATCACGATCGCGCAGCAAAAGGGCGGCGCCGGCAAGACCACGCTCGCGGCCCATCTGGCGCTGGCCTGGCACGCGCTCGGCGAGAAGGTGGCGCTGGTCGATATCGACCCGCAGGGCAGCCTGACCCAATGGTTCGCGCTGCGCGAGGCGCATTTCGGCAAGGGCAGGACCGGCGTCGATCTGACCCAGATCACCGGCTGGCGGGCGAGCGCCGAGATCGACCGGCTGAAGCGTGACTATTCGCTGATCGTGGTCGATAGCCCGCCCCATGCCCAGACCGACGCCAAGATCGCCGTCCGCGCCGCCAATCTGGTGGTGATCCCGGTCCAGCCGAGCCCGCTCGATGTTTGGGCGACCAGGCCCACGGTCGAACTCGCCGCGTCGGAAAAAGTGCCGGTCCTGCTGGTGATGAACCGCGTGCCGTCGCGCAGCCTGCTGACCGACGACATGGTCGCGGCTTTGGGCCAGGTCAAGGCGGAGCTGGCGGCGGCCCGGATCGGCAATCGCGGCAGCCTCGCCATGAGCATGGCGGCCGGCCTCGGCATCGCCGAACACGCGCCGGGCACCGTCGCCGCGCGCGAGGTCGGCAAGGTCGCGCGCGAAGTGCTGCGCTGGATCGGCGGGTGATTGGCGGACAGATGTTTCCTGAACATTTCTCCACCGTCCGCCTGACACTCCGCCCGATCGCGCCGGACGATGCGGGCCCGATCTTCGAAAATTATGCGCAGGACCCGGAGGTCACGCGGTTTGTGATCTGGGAGCCGCATCGCAATCGCAGCGAGACCGATGCCTTTATCGCCCATTGCATGGCGACGCCGCCCGAGGTCGCGCAGACCTATGTCCTGGTCGATCGCGCGACCCAGCGGGTTCTAGGCGCACTCGATCTGCGTCAAGCCGGTCGGCATCGTCTGGAGTTCGGCTATGTGCTGGCGCGCGCGTCCTGGGGGCAGGGGCTGATGAGCGAGGCGCTGACGGAAATCGTCGGCTGGGCGTTGACCCAACCGACGGTGTTCCGCATCGGCGCGGTCTGCGACGTGGAAAATATCGCGTCGGCACGGGTGATGGAAAAGGCCGGGCTCAGCCGGGAAGGGGTGCTACGGCGCTGGCTGGTCCATCCGAACCTCGGGCCTGAGCCGCGCGACTGCTTCGGCTACGCCCGCGTGCGATAGCGAATACCTGCCGGGAACGGGGGCATGGAATTAGCATTTTCTATCGTCATGGCCGGGCTTGACCCGGCCATCCACGTGGTTAGGCAAAGCGATTCCGCAACCGATAGGGCTCAGACGGCGAGGCGTGGATGCCCGAGTCAAGCCTGGGCACGGACGTAATTTTAAATCAACCGATTGTGCGCTTAGCGCCCCTCGGCCAGGAAACCCGGGTTCAGAAATCCCGGCTTGCCATAGAGGAACGGCGTGCCGTCGAGCCGGGTCATGCGGCCGCCGGCGGCTTCCAGCACGGCATGGCCGGCCGCCGTGTCCCATTCCATGGTCGGGCCCATCCGTGGATAGAGATCGGCCAGGCCCTCGGCGACCATGCAGAACTTGAGCGCGCTGCCGGCGGTCTTGCGATCGGCGACCTTGCGGGTGAGCAGCAGCCGGTCGAGCTCGTCGTTCGTGGCGTGCGACCGGCTGGAGGTGACGGTGGCGCCCTCGGCCGGGCAGGCGCGCGCCTCGATCGGTGTCAGCGTGCCGGCCGCATCCAGACGGTGGGCCGTGCCGGGCCCGGCGGCGGCATAGATCAGCCCCTGGACCGGGATGCCGACCACGCCCAGAATCGGGCGACCGTCTTCGATCAGCGCGATATTCACGGTGAACTCGCCGTTGCGCTTGATGAATTCCTTGGTGCCGTCCAGCGGATCGACCAACCAGAACCGGGTGGCGGCAGTTGCGGGCAGGCCGTCCGCCTCGGCCTGCTCCTCGGAGATGATCGGGATGTCCGGCGTGGCCGCGGCCAGGCGGCGCAGGATGACCGCTTCGGCCCGGCCGTCGGCGAGCGTCACCGGCGACAGGTCGCGCTTCTGATCGACCGCGATCTCGCCGGCGTAAATGTCGAGGATTTCGCGGCCGGCTTCGAGGGCGGCTTCGATGGCGATCGCGAGCAGGGGCTTCAGATCGAGCGGGGTCACTATTCGGCGGCCTGGACGCTGCGCGCCGACTGGATCGCCTGCCACAGGCTGAGCGGCGTCGCCGGCATGTCGACATGGTCGATGCCGAGCGGCGCCAGCGCGTCCACCAGCGCGTTGATGAAGGCCGGCGGCGCGCCGATCGCCCCGGCCTCGCCGGCGCCCTTCAGGCCCAGCAGGTTGGTCTTGCACGGCACGACATTGTAGGAGAACTCGATGTCGGGCAGATGCATCGCGCGCGGCATGGCATAATCCATGAACGAGCCGGTGACGAGCTGGCCCGACGCCGCATCGTAGACCACGCCCTCCAGCATCGCCTGGCCGATGCCCTGGCCGACGCCGCCATGGACCTGGCCTTCGAGCAGCAGCGGGTTCACGACATTGCCGAAATCATCGACCACGACATAGCGCAGGATCTCGGTCACGCCGGTTTCCGGATCGACCTCGACTTCGACCGCATGGGTGCCGTTCGGGAAGGTGCCGGCCGGCGGAGTCCAGCGGGCGGTCTCGTCGAAGCCGCCTTCCATGCCCTTGGGTACCTTGCCCATGAAGGCCGATTTCACGATCGAGATGATGTCGATCGTCCGGTCGGTGCCGGCGATGGTGAAGCTGCCGTCCTTGAATTCGATATCGGCCTCGGCCGCTTCCAACTGATGCGCCGCGATCTTGCGGCCGCGCTCGATCACCTTGCCGACCGCGAGGCTGGTGGCGGCCCCGCCAACCGGCAGCGAGCGCGAGCCGCCGGTGCCGCGGCCGAACGAGACCTGATCGGTATCGCCCTGCACGACGCGGACCTGTTCGAACGGAATGCCCAGCCCATCGGCGACGATCTGGGCATAGGCAGTCTGATGGCCCTGGCCGGAGGATTGGCTGCCGATCAGCAGGGTGACGCCGCCCGACGGGTCGAAGCGCAGCTCCGCCATCTCGTCGGAGCCGCCGCCGCATTGCTCGATATAGCAGGCGATGCCCAACCCGCGCAGCTTGCCGCGCCGGGCCGACTCGGCCCTGCGGGCGGGCAGGCCGGCCTGGTCAATGTTCTTCAAGGCGTCTTCCATGTTCTTCGCGAAATCGCCGCTGTCGTAGGTCAGGCCGCCAGCGGTGCGGAACGGCATCTGTTCCGGGGTGATGAAATTGCGCCGTCGCAATTCCTCGGGTGCGATGCCCAGCTCGCGCGCGGCCTTGTCGACCAGGCGCTCGACGACATAGGCCGCTTCCGGACGGCCGGCGCCGCGATAGGCGTCGACCGGCGTGGTATGGGTGAACACGCCCTTGACCCGGACATGGAGCGCGGGGCTGGCATAGACTCCGGCCAGCATGCCGGAGCCGGCCGCGGTCGGGATGAACGGGCCGTAGTTCGACAGGTACGCGCCCAGGTTCGCCGTCGTCTCGAAGCGCCAGGCCAGGAACTTGCCGGTCTCGTCCATCGCGACCTCGGCATGGGTCACGTGATCGCGGCCATGGGTGTCGCTCAGGAAGGATTCGCCGCGCTCGCCCGACCATTTGATCGCGACGCCCAGCTTCTTTGAGGCCCACAGCACCAGGACCTGTTCCGGATAGAGGAACAGCTTCATGCCGAAGCCGCCGCCGACGTCGGGCGTGACCACACGGATCTTCGCTTCCGGCACGTTCAGCACCTTGCCCGACAGCAGCTTGCGCAGCGTGTGCGAGCCTTGGCTGGAGGTATAGAGCGTGTAGCGGTCCTCGCCCGGATCGTAATGGCCCAGCGCGTTGCGCGGCTCCATCGAGGCCACGATGATGCGGTTGTTGATCAGGTCGATCTTGGCGACGCGCTTCGCCTTGGCGAAGCCCGCCTCGGTCGCGGCTTTGTCGCCCATCTGCCAGTCGAAGCAGAGATTGTTCTGGATGTCGTCCCAGACCAGCGGCTTGCCGTCGTCGAGCGCCGAGCCGGTGTCGGCGATCGCCGGCAGCATGTCGTAATCGACCTCGACCAGCTCGGCGGCATCGCGCGCCTCGGCCGCGCTACTGGCCACGATGAGCGCCACCTGATCGCCGACATGGCGGACCCGATCGGTCACCAGCGCCGGATGCGGCGGGTATTTGCCGGGTGTGCCGTCGATGCTGGTGATGGGCGCGGTGCAGGGGATCGGGCCGATGCCGTCGGCTGCCAGATCCTTGCCGGTCAGCACGCCGATCACGCCGGGCGCCGCCATGGCGGCGCTCACGTCGATGCGGGCGATCCGCGCGGAGGCGTGCGGCGAGCGCAGCACATAGGCATAGGCCTGGTGCGGCAGATTGATGTCGTCGGTATAGCGGCCGTGGCCGGTGATGAAACGCTGGTCTTCGGAGCGTCGCACCGACTGCCCCATGCCGAACTGACCCATGACGTCCCCGCTCCCTTACATGCTTAGCATGCTCAACATAGGCGGCGGGAACGGCCGGTGCCACCTCTTCGTGGCCGCAGCGGCGAGAAGAGTCAGGGCGTGCGCGTGGCCTTGCCGCGCAGATGCGCGAACGGCGCCCAGCCGGCGATGCGTTTCTTCAACCGCTCGCCGGACCGCCACAGCGCCGTGCTCTTGATCGCGCCATGGATCCGGTTGCGGGTCAGGCGGACCCAATCGTCGGCGCGCCGGAACCAGGCCAGCCGGGACAGGGTCGGGTGGCAGATCGACAGGATCCGGCCGACCACGGCGGTCGCGAACAGCTTGGCGCCGATCAGCACCGCCACCGCCAGCCAGTAGTGATGGTTATGGCACAGCAGGATCACCAGCAGCTTTTCCGGCACGATCAGGGTCGAGGGCAGCAGGAACAGCGCCAGCGCGCCATAGGGCGGCAGGCGGGCGGCCCAGGCCTCGGCGCGCGCGATCGGCGGCCAGCCGGCGAGGCGGCCCAATTGCTGACCCAATCGCCGGATCAGCAGATCCTCGATCAGGAAGACGATAATCGCGAAGGGGGTCAGCAGACGCAGCAGCAGATCGCGCAGAGTCAGAAGAAAGGGCATGGGATCCTGACGGGTAACGGGGCTGTCGCGGCCTCGCTACAGCAGATCGTGCCGGCGCGCACGCGGTACAAGGGGAGGGCGCAGAAAAGCAAAACGCCGCGGACCTTTCGGTCCGCGGCGCTCGCATTCTCTAGAATAGCGGAGAGGAAAGAACTTCCGATTAGAAGTCCATACCGCCCATGCCACCCATGCCGCCCATGTCGCCACCACCCATCGGGGGGGCCTTCTTCTCGGGCTTGTCGGCGATCATGCACTCGGTGGTGATCAGCAGACCGGCGACCGAAGCCGCATCCTGCAGGGCGATGCGCACGACCTTGGTCGGATCGATGATGCCGGCCTTGATCATGTCGGTGAACTCGCCCTTCTGGGCGTCGTAGCCCCAGTTGAAGTCGGTCGAGTCCAGCAGCTTGCCGACGATGATCGAACCATCGACGCCCGAGTTCTCGGCGATCTGGCGAGCCGGCGCCTGCAGCGCCTTCTTGACCAGATTGATGCCGACCTGCTGGTCATTGTTGGCAGGCTTCAGGTTCTCGATCGAACGGATCGCGTACACCAGGGTGACGCCGCCGCCCGGAACCACGCCTTCTTCGACCGCGGCGCGGGTCGCATGCATCGCGTCGTCGACGCGATCCTTGCGCTCCTTGACCTCGACCTCGGTCGCGCCGCCGACGCGGATGACCGCGACGCCGCCGGCGAGCTTGGCCAGACGCTCCTGGAGCTTCTCACGGTCGTAGTCGGACGTGGTCTCTTCGATCTGCGCGCGGATCTGACCGGTGCGGGCCTCGATGTCGGCCTTTTCGCCGGCGCCGTCGACGATCGTCGTGTCTTCCTTGGTGATCGTGACCTTCTTGGCCCGGCCCAGCATCTCGAGCGTGACGTTCTCGAGCTTGATGCCCAGGTCTTCGCTGATCAGCTGACCGTTGGTCAGGATCGCGATGTCCTCGAGCATCGCCTTGCGGCGATCGCCGAAGCCCGGCGCCTTGACGGCGGCGATCTTCAGGCCGCCGCGCAGCTTGTTGACGACGAGCGTGGCCAGGGCCTCGCCCTCGACGTCCTCGGCGATGATCAGCAGCGGGCGACCCGACTGCACGACCGCCTCGAGCACCGGCAGCAGGGCCTGCAGGCCCGACAGCTTCTTCTCGTGGATGAGGATGTACGGGTTCTCGAGCTCGGCGACCATCTTCTCGGCGTTGGTCACGAAGTACGGCGACAGGTAGCCGCGATCGAACTGCATGCCCTCGACGACGTCGAGCTCGGTCTCGAGGCTCTTGGCCTCTTCGACCGTGATGACGCCCTCGTTGCCGACCTTCTGCATGGCGCGGGCGATGATCTCGCCGATCTCGCGCTCGCCATTGGCCGAAATCGTGCCGACCTGGGCGATCTCTTCGTTGGTCGAGACCTTCTTGGTGCGGCTCTTGACGTCGGCGATGACGGCCTCGACGGCCATGTCGATGCCGCGCTTCAGGTCCATCGGGTTGAGGCCGGCGGCCACGGCCTTGGCGCCTTCCTTGACGATCGCCTGGGTCAGCACGGTCGCGGTCGTCGTGCCGTCGCCGGCCAGGTCGTTGGTCTTGGAAGCGACCTCACGGACCATCTGTGCGCCCATGTTCTCGAACTTGTCGGCAAGCTCGATTTCCTTGGCGACGGTGACGCCGTCCTTGGTGATGCGCGGGGCACCGAACGACTTGTCGATGACGACGTTGCGGCCCTTGGGGCCGAGCGTCACCTTGACGGCGTTGGCGAGGATGTCTACGCCGCGCAGCATCTTGTCGCGGGCTTCGGTTCCGAATTTAACTTCTTTGGCAGCCATTTATCGATTCCTTGAATGAGTTTTTCGGGACAAAGAGTGGTTCGTCAGCCTCAGGCCGCGATCACGCCAACGATGTCCGACTCTTTCATGACGAGATAATCGACGTCGTCGATCTTGATCTCGGTGCCGGACCACTTGCCGAACAGAACCCGGTCGCCGACCTTGACATCGAGCGCGTGGATCTTGCCGGCTTCGTCACGGGCGCCCGGGCCTACGGCGATCACTTCACCCTCTTGCGGCTTTTCCTTGGCCGTGTCGGGGATGATGATACCGCCCTTGGACTTGCCTTCCTGCTCGATACGCTTAACCACGACGCGGTCGTGCAGCGGACGGAATTTCATGGGGTGGCTCCTTGGGAAAGCTAATAAGAATGGTCTCGGGCGAGGTGTTAGCACTCTCCCCCGATGAGTGCTAGGCAAATACGGATCGGCCCCCGCCCTGTCAAGTCGGAGGCCGAACGAATTTTGCGAATTGGGGAAAGGCCGGAGCCTCTAGCACGTCGCCGACGGCGTGGTCGCGTTATATCGCGATCCATAGCGCAGTCGTGTGACGCTTTTGAGGTTTCAGCCGAGCCGGGCGCGCACCGCGGCCGCCTCGGCCACCAGTTGCCGCACCAGATCGGCCGAGCCCAGGCGGCGGGCCAGCGACGGCGCCTGGCCGCTCCACAGCGACAGGCGGTCTATGTCGCCCAGACGAGCCGCGGCTTGGCGCATCGGCCGGGTCGCGGCATTCTGCAGCGGGAACGACAGGATCTGGTCCGGATGCGCCTCGCCGTCATTCAGGAAGGCGTTGCGCAATCCTCGCGCGGGCCGGCCGGAAAAGGCATAGGTGATCGCGGTGGCGCTGTCGGCGGCGCCCAGAAGCGCCGCCTTGTAGTTCTCGTGGATGCCGCTTTCGGTCGTGGCGAGGAACGCCGTGCCCATCTGCACGGCACCGGCGCCCAGCGCCTCGGCCGCGACGATGCCGCGCCCGTCCATGATGCCGCCCGCAGCCACGACCGGGATGGCGACCGCATCGACGATCTGCGGCACCAGCGCGAGCGTGCCGATCATGGCAGCCTCATAGGGTCCGAGGAACGTGCCGCGATGGCCGCCGGCCTCGCTGCCTTGGGCGATGATCGCATCGACTCCGGTCGCCGCCAACGCCTTCGCCTCGGCGACGGTGGTGGCGGTGCCCATGGTCCGGATGCCGGCCTGCTTCAGCCGGGCGATCTCCTCTGCCGGCAGCAGGCCCATGGTGAAACTGAGCACGGCCGGGCGATGCTGCAGCACCGCGTCCAACTGTGCCGCGAGCGCGTTGATCGGCAGGCTCGGCAGCGCGGGCGGCTCCAATCCGAGTGCTTCGTGGTGGCGCGCGATCAGCGCCAGCATCGGGGCCGGATCGGCGGCGCCCGGCGGGGTCTCGCTCTGGGCGAACAGGTTGATGGCGAACGGCCGGTCGGTCCGGCCGCGCACCTCGGCGATCTCGGCCGCGAGCGCGTCCAGGGTCAGGTAGGCGGCGCCGATCGAGCCCAGGCCGCCGGCGGCGGAGACGGCCGCGGTCATGGTCGGCGTCGAGCCGTTGCCGGCCATCGGCGCCTGGATGATCGCATGGTCGATCCCGAGCCAGCGGGCGAAATCGGCGGACATGGTCGGTACTCCCTGATGCGGTATCGAGCAGGCTAGTCCTGGCAGTCCATCTTGGAAAATGATTTGATGTGATATAGTCGATCTTGGAACGAGATGATGATGGATCTGGCCGATCTCGCGACCTTCCGGGCCGTCGCTCTGACCCGCAGCATGACGCGTGCGGCCCGGTTGCTGGGCACCGTGCAATCGAACGTCACCCAGCGTATCCGACGGCTGGAGGCGCGGCTGGGCGGCCCTTTGTTCGATCGGGGGCGGGGCGGGATCACGCTGACGCCGGCCGGGGAACGTCTGCTGCCCTATGCCGAGCGGATCGATCTGCTGGTGGGCGAGGCCGCCGCGGCCGTGCGCGACGACGGCACGGCCAACGGTCCGTTGCGGCTGGGCTCGCTCGAAACCACCGCGGCCCTGCGCCTGCCGACTTTGCTCGCTGGATTCTCCAAGGCCTATCCGGCGGTCGATCTGTCGGTCGAGACCGGTACGGCGGCCGAACTGCTGGTCGCCTTGCGGGCCGGGCGGGTCGATCTCGCCTTCGTACCGGCGCCGATCGAGGGCGCGGACCTGGACAGCCGGGTGGTCGTGATCGAGGAACTGGTGCTGATCACGCCGCCTGGAGCGCCAGGGCTGGCCATGCTCGCCGGCAGCAGGATCAAGACGCTGGTGCTGCGCGTTGGCTGCGCCTACCGGGCGCGGCTGGAACGTCTGGTCGCGGCCGAGGGCGGCACGACCCGGCTGATGGAGTTCGGCACGATCGACGGCATCCTCGGCTGCGTTTCGGCCGGTCTCGGCATCACGCTGCTGCCGCGCGGCGTGGCCGAACCCTGGCAGCGCGACGGCCGCGTCGGGCTGCACGCGCTGTCGCCGGGCGAGGCGATGGTGGCGACCCACCTGGTGCGCCGGCGCGACGGCTTTGCCTCGACCGCCGTGACGCGGTTTTCCGAATTCGTCGCGACCGCTGACCTGTGATCAGGCCGGATCCGACTTCTGCTTCAGCAGGTCGCGGATCTCTGTCAGCAGCAGTTCGCTCTTGGTCGGCATCGGCGGCCCGGCATCTTCCTTGGCGCCGGCGAGCTTGTTGATCCAGCGTACCAGCAGGAACACGGCGAAGGCGACGATGACGAACCTGATGATGGCATTCAGGAACAGGCCGTAGTTGATCGTGACGTCGCCGGCGGCCTTGGCGGCCGCGAGCGTGCCATGGCCGCCGCCCTTGAGGGTCACGAAGAAATCCGAGAAATCGATGCCGCCGATGGCCATGCCCAGCGGCGGCATGAGCAGGTCATTCACCAGCGAACTGACGATCGCGGTGAAGGCCGTGCCGATGATGATGCCGACGGCAAGGTCGATCACGTTGCCCCGAACGGCGAATTTCTTGAATTCGTTCAGCATGACGCGGGCTCTCTTCAATTGCCGTATCTCAATCCAGCAGCGGCGTCGGGCGCTCCGCGTGCCGCAGTTGGATCGCCAAGCGCCGGATGCGGTCGAGGTGGGGATTGATCGACAGGGCCGCCTCGAACGCGATCAACGCGCCGCCCGGTTCGTCGAGCCGCAGCAGGATCTGGCCTAGGCCGGCCAACGCGCCGTAGTGGCGGGGCTCCAACACCAGGACGCGCTCAATATCGGCGATCGATCGGTTGTGGTGTCCGATCATGAACAGAACGGTCGCCCGTCGGTTCCAGGCCTCGGCGAAGCCCGGATCCAGGGTCACGGCCCGGTCCAGCCGGTCGATTGCCGGCTCTGCCTCGCCGAGCGCCAGCGCCTTCGAGGCCTCGATCAGCAATTGCCGCGCCTGGCGCGTGCCGGCGTCGCCCCAGCGCTGCCAGATCATCCGATCGAGCCGTTCCGCCTCGATGGCGGAGGCGGTCTGGCGCAATTGCAGGAAGGCCTCGCGCAGGACCGCGTCATGGGCATCGAGCGGCACGCCACCGGCCAGGCAGCGGACCAGAGTCAGAACGGAAGCGTATCGATCGTCGGTCATCGGGGCCCTTTTCGCGCGGCCGTTGGGTCGATCTTCAGCCCGTCCCCGCCCCGCTGTCCAGTGACAAGCCGCCGGATGGTTTTACGCATCGTGTTTGTTGTTCCGCGCAGATCCCGATTCGTGCGATATAAATCCAGTCGCACTTTATGCTGCGGGTTGTCAGCCAATGTTCACGCAGGGCATTTTCGTCTCCGACACCGGGGAGCTTCTGGACGCGCGTCCGGGTGAGCTGCGGTGGGCGTTGAACTATCCGCTGGCAGATTTCGATCTGTCGGAATATGCGATCCGAAATCTCGGTTTCGTCTGGTTCAAGCCGGAAACCAACGGGGCGCGGCTGAAGCTGCGGGCGGATCTGTTCACCAAGGCCTGCTACGAGCGGGTCGTGCGGCTGGTCCTGGAACATCGGATCGCGCGCCTGGTGATCGAGCACGAGATCGAAGGCGAACCGGCCGAGGTTCTGCACAATACCAACGACATCATCGCGCGCCTGGATTTTCTGCGCAGCACGACGCCGGGCGAGAGCCCGCGCGACAGTTTCATTCTCGAGCGGCTGGATCTCGGCCGGCTGCGCCACGTCAAGCGGCGGCACATGTCCGACACCTTCACCTCCTGGGCTCGGAGCCACGGTCGTCTGCCGCGCGATTTCGAACCGATGAAGCCGGTCGGCGGGTTCCAGGGCGCCCATCTGCTGGTCAGCCTCAAGGGACGCGACCAGGCGATCGTTCAGAGCTGGCCCAGTAACATCCAGTGCTACTCACAGAACGATATTGCCGGCTTGCTGGGCCGCGATCTGTGCGACCAGCCCGACAACCGGTTCGGCCAATGGTCGTCCAAGCCCTATTACGAGGTCGTCAGCCAGTCCGCGGCACGGCTCGACCTGGTCGAAGCGGTGATCCGTCCCCCGAACGGGCTGCCGATGATTTCGCGCTACGAACGCCTGTTGCTGCCCTGGCGCAGCAGTTCGGGCGAGTTCTGGGTCTCCGGCACGTCGCTGACCCGCTCGCGCCGTTTGCTGAGGTCGGCCAGATAGGCCGCAACGTCGCTCGCGATTTCGGACTTGGGCCGCCAGGTCAGTTGCAGATCGACTTCCGGCCGATAGCTGTCGCGGACCTTGATCCAGGGCTGGCTGACCGGCAGGCCATAGAGCTTCAGGATGCCATGGTCGATCGGCGGCTGTTCGACGAACGAGATCGTGTAATCGGTGTCCCAGGTCGTATAGGCGAAGGTCCGGGTCATGCGGGGCATGACCTGCGAAATGCCCTTGCCGCGCCAATCCGGCCGATACCACAGGCCGCCCGACAGGCCGACCCGGCCGGTGATCTCGCTCGCCATCGGGGCCGTGACTTCGATTCGTTCGGTCGGACCCGCCTGATGGGCCGGATTGCGATAGAAGAGGGTCAGTTGTTCCAATTCGGCCTTGAGCGTCGATCCGGTCAGATCGAGCAGCCGCGAGACCTGGGTCGCGACGACATCGCCCCGGTCGTCGTGAAGTTCGAACAGGAAAGCACGGCCGGCGCGAACACCGGCCTGGTCCGGATCGAAGACCGGCATCAATGGTGCCCAGCTGTCCAGATGCCGGCGATTGATGTCGTAGAGTCTTCGCAAATCCTGCGAGACGTATAGCCGCACCCCCATCTCCGCCAGAGCGCGATCTCCCTCCAAGAGGAACCGGCCGATTTCACGCTTCGGCCCGAATTGAACGCGGAGTTCTTCGGTAAAGCGGACGGGTTCTGAAATAGTATCGCGTGGCATCGCAAGATCCTCCCCAGTGGAAAAGTAACCTGGAGGATCGTGCGCGCGGGACAAACAGGTGAGTCGAGCCGGTTTCACAACCAAGCAGTGCAGACCGCCCTGGATCTCACGGGGGTATTGGGCGTTTAAAATTCAGGGTTCGGTCTTCGCGGGTCGCCCGCGCGGCATCGCACGGCGAAAACATGCCGAAACCAGAGGCTTAGCCCGGCAGCATCGGATGGACTCGGGATCGGGGAGAAGCGAGGATGGTGGGCGCGACAGGATTTGAACCTGTGACCCCTTGCGTGTGAAGCAAGTGCTACTACCGCTGAGCTACGCGCCCATCCTCGCGACGGTCGCGGGTTTTAGGCGGCGGGCGCTGCTTCTGTCAAGCATCGATGGCGCCGGCCGGGGTGCGGGTCAGGTCCGCAGACCGGGCATGGGCGGGCATTCTTGAACGGCACGGGGGAGGAGGGCTGATGGGGTTGGGTCGGACGGGAACGGCATGGCGCGCGGGCTTGCTGCTGGCGGCGGGTCTCACCGTCATCTCCGGCAGGCCGGCCTTCGGTGCCGACGATGCGCCGCTCGATCTGTCCTACGATCTCAGTCTGGCCGGTCTCACGGTCATGAGTTTCGAATTCGACGTGCGGACGGCCGGCGACCGTTACGCGGTGGATTTCTCCGGTCGGACCCGCGGGATGCTGAGCCTGCTCGGCAGCGGCTATGTCGTCTCGTCCAGCCAGGGCCGCGTGCGGCCGGACGGGACGCCCGAGCCCGCGGCCTTCGCCAGCCATTCCGACGGCAATGAGGGCGAGAAGCGCACGCAGATCCAATATGGCGAGTACGGCCCCGTCCATTGGATCAATACGCCCGAGCCCGGCAGCGATGGCGACACGCTGACGCCGATCCCGCCGGACTCGATCCCCGGCACGCTCGATATCCTGGCGGCGCTCTATGATTTCGCGGCCGAGCTCGGCAAGGACGAGAGCTGCACGCGCGACATGAAAATCTTCGACGGTCGCCGTCGCTTCGATCTGAAGTTCAGCGGGCGCGGCCAGGAGGTCGTTGCACCCGAGGGCGATGGCTTCTATGCCGGCCCAGCGCTGCATTGTCACCTGGATCTGGTCCGGATCGGCGGCTATTCGACCGATCCGGCGAAGCATCTGTCCGGCGACGATGCCGAGTTCTGGCTGGCTCACGTCCTGCCCGACGCGCCCCCGGTCCCGGTCGAAATCGTCTTCAAGGGTCGGCTTGGCCTGATGCACGCGCGCCTGGCCCAGGTGCGGCACGGCACGGAGCGGTTGGGCGTGCCGGAAGCGAAGCCGCAATCGGCGGCGGCCACGCCCACGATCGACAATCCGCGCTAGTGGATAAATCTGATGGTCCGATCCCGACGCTTGGGAACCAAGCGTCGGGATCGGACCATCAGCCCGGGCGACGGCTGTACGCTGAAATAGGGCCGTGTTATATCGGCTCGACCGATGGCTTTCCCGTCTCCGAAATTTGAAACTGCTTGGGCTTCATGGCAAGAAACTGTGTGGACCGGTCTGCTGCGATTGACGAGACGGACGCATGAAGCTGGCTGTTCTGCTGCCATGCTTTCAGGAAGAGGCGACCATCGCCCTGACCGTGGCGGCCTTCGCCCGCGCCCGGCCGGACGCCGCGATCTATGTCTATGACAATAATTCGACGGACCGCACGATCGAGTGCGCGGCGGCGGCGGGCGCGATCGTGCGGCGCGAGGCGCGGCAGGGTAAAGGCAATGTCGTGCGGCGCATGTTCGCCGATATCGAGGCCGATGTTTACGTGATGTCCGATGGCGATTCGACCTACGATGCCTCGCGGGTCGGCGAGTTGATCGCCCTGGTGGTCGAGCAGAAGTTCGATATGGTCGTCGGTGCCCGGGTGCCGCAGGATGAGACGACCCATCGTGCCGGACATGCCTTCGGCAACGCGTTGTTCAATCGGATCGCGGGTCTGCTGTTCGGCAGCGAGTTCAAGGATATCTTCTCCGGCTACCGGGCGTTTTCGCGCCGCTTCGTCAAATCCTTCCCGGTCATCACCGACGGATTCGAGATCGAGACCGAATTGACCGTGCATGCCATCGACCTGCGCGTGCCGGTCGCGGAGATTCCGATCCCGTTCGGCAAGCGTCCGGAGGGATCGAGCAGCAAGCTGCGCACCGTGCATGATGGCTTGCGCATCCTGTGGGTATTGCTGTTGCTCGCCAAGGAAGTCCGGCCGTTCGCCTTCTTCGCCTGCTGGGCGGCACTCGGTGCCCTGGTTTCGATCGCGCTGGCCTATCCCCTGGTCGTCACGTTTCTGGAAACCGGGCTGGTGCCCCGTCTGCCGACCGCCGTTCTGGTCATGGGCCTGGCGCTGCTGTCGTTTCTCGGCCTCGGCTGCGGCATCGTGCTCGATAGCGTCTCGCGCGGACGCCATGAAATGAAGCGTCTACGCTATCTCGCCATTCCGGCGCCCGCCGCGGAATGACGCCGGCCGGTTCGGGAGCTTCCGCCGCTTGGCGTCGTCCTCTGCCCGAGCCTTCGGTCCGGGTGGGTTTCGCCATTCTGCTCCTGTTGCTCGCGGTCTCGATGCTGACGCTCGGCCTGAAGCCGGGCAAGCTCACCGTCGCCGGCAGCGACGCGCCGCAATATCTCGATGGCGCCTATCATCTGTTCCATCATCAGACCTTCACCCAGGCCGACTCGATCGCGTTCTCGCCGCCGGCCATCGGCCGGGAGCCGGGCTATGCGCTCTTCCTGGCCGGCCTGATGGCGCTGGATGCGAATTTCGCCCGTTATAGTCCGGATTGTCTCGGGTCGAGCGACGGCTGTGATCCCCGGATCTTCCGTGTCGCCAGTGCGGCCAATCTGGCTCTGATCGGGCTGACCGGGATCATCATGTTCGGCGTCGGCCTGCTGGTGTGCCGGAATGTCGGGGCGGCCGTGATCGCCGGCGGCTATCTCCTGCTCAATTTCCAAATGAACAAAGGTTGGGTCGATCCGGTCTCCGATCGGTTGGCGGTGTTTCTGGTCAGTCTGACGCTGCTCGCCGTGGCCTGGGCCTGGCGCGGTGAAAGGCCCTGGCGCTGGGGTCTGGTCGGATTGGCGCTGGCCGCGCTCACGCTGACCAAGGCGGTGTTCCTGACCTATGTTCTGCTCGCCTGCGTCGCCGGCGGGCTCGCCGCTTTGCGGCGACCGGCGGCACGGCGCCGAATCGGGGCGGCCGTCGGCCTGCTGCTGATCGTGTACGGTATTCTCGTCGGTGGCTGGATGGCCCGGAACTGGTCGGTCGAAGGGCAGTTTCGTCTGACCGATGCCCGTGGCGGGATCGCGCTCAGCACGCGCGAAGTCTTCAATCACATGACGCCGGAGCAATATCGGGCCGCCTTCGTCTATTGGCTGCGCGGTCCGGGCGTCGGGATGGCGCGGCGGATGTTTCCGGCCGAGGTCGTCGATCCGTTCGATCTCGATCGTCGCGGCGGCTTCTACGATCGCGGCCAGAACGGCTATCCCGCCCGGGTCGACGAGATCATGCAGGCCCGCGGACTGAGCGCGCTGCAGGCCGGCGCGATTGTCGATCATCAAATTATCCGGGCCATCCTGGCGCGGCCGCTGACTCACATCGTGACTACCCTGCCGCTGTTCTACCGCGGCATCTGGATCGACGAGTTCATTGTCCTGGGCCTGCCGCTGTTCTTCTGGATGGGCGTCCGGGCGATCCGGCGCCGGCAGCCGCTGGTGCTGTTGCTGCTGTCGATGGGCGCGTTCAATCTGCTGTTCTACGCCGCGTTCAGCCTGAATATCTCGCGCTATCAGATGACGGCCGTGCCCGAGATCGGACTGGCCGTCGCGCTGGCGGCGGCGCCGCTGTTCCGGCGCCGATGACCGGCTTCATGTCCGATGCCGCCGCGCGGGCTTGTGCCCTCTATGGTGCGTCGGCGCTCGTGTTTGCCGCCCTGGTCGGCCTGGGTCGGGTGCCGGGCCATTTCATCGAGCGCGGACATCGGTCGGTCGGGCTGCTCCGTCTGCCGCTGCATGCCGTTTCCGGTTGGGGCATCGCGGCACTCCTGGGGGCGCTCGGCGCCGTCGTCGGCATCGACCAGACCGGATTGTCCCGTGGGATGCTGGGGCTCGGGCTGCTGCTGCTGGTGCCGCTGCCGGGTGCCGGGCTGCGCCCCGGATGGCTGTTGCTGCGCGACCTCGCGGTCCTGCTGGTTCTGGTGGCGCCCATGGGCCTGCTCGTTGCCGCGACCCCGGCGACGGCGTTCGATGAATTCGCCCAGTGGCTGCCGAACACGCGGTATCTGGTCGAGCATGCCCGCTATTGGCTCTGGCCGGATTGGGTCGGCCTGTCGAGCAAACCCGGCTATCCGAACGGGTCCGTGACCATCGCGCTGCTGGCGAGCCAGTTTGCCGGCCCGTCGGTCGAGGCGCCCTTCAAGATATTCGGCGTCATTCTGCTCGGCGCATTCGGGGCTGTGCTGGCCCATCTCGTCGCCGGGTCCGGCGGGGCGTCCCACCGTCGGACTTTGATGCTGCTGGGCGCCGGCTGTCTCGTTGCGTTTACCGAACCGCTTTTCGATCCGCGGGTCGGCTTGACCGCGCTGACCGATATGCCGAGCGGCGTCGTGCTGGCCGTGGCGGGACTGGTGGCGTCGCTCGGCATCGGCGCTGCGCGTCGCGGTCGCCGTGCGGTCGCGGCCTCCTGGTTCGCCTGGGGCGGCTTGCTCTCGCTGACGCTCGTCATGCTGCGCACGACGAACCTCGTCCTGGTCGCGGCGATCGGGCTTGCCTGCATCGTTCTGTTGTCGGCCGCGCGGATCCGGCCGTCCCGGGCGATGGCGCTCTGGGCAGCCCTGCTGATCGGACCATGTCTTGTCGGGCTGCTCGTCTGGCACGCCTATCTGAGCGTGGCCGGTATCGGCCCCGACATAGCGCCCCGGGATTTGACCGCATGGGATTGGACGGCGCCGGTCACGGTCGCCCGGGCTTTCCTGCTCGACCGGCTCCTGGGACAGCCGCTGCTGGGCGTGGGAGCGCTCGGATGCGTTGCGGTGACCTTGCTCGGCGGTGTGATCCTATGGCAACGGCTCGACGATCCCGGCACGGAAGATCGGCCGTCGCCGCGCCTGCTGCTCGGGCTGACGGCGATCGTCGGCCTGCTCTTCATCCTGTTCCTGGCCTGGTCCTATATGGCCGTGTTCAGCGCCGAGGAAGTGGCCCGCGCGGCCTCGCTCTGGCGCTACCTGACGGAACTCGGGCCCTTGATCCTGCTCGCCGCCGGCAGCGCCGCGCTGAGCCTTCTGCCACAGGGGCCGACCGCTCCTTGGCGCCGGCGCGTGCTGGCGTCGGCCGGTATCGGCGCCTGCATCCTGACCCTGCTGCTGCCGGTCGTGGGACGGCGCTATTATGGGCTCGACTGCCGCTATCCCGACGTGGTTGCCGCCCGGGATGTCGCCGGCGCGTTGCGGACCGCCTTGGGCTCGATCCGGTCCGACGGCGCGGTGCCGCGCGTGGTGATCGTGCATCCGACGATGGGCGATTGGATGGCCTTCGCCATCGCCTTCGATCTCCGCTGGCCCGATTCCGACCGGTTGGTTCTGTTCCGCAAAACCGAGGCGCCCTTGTCCGAGACCGAACGCTGGGCATGGGACAACGGGTACGATGCCGTGCTGGACCTGACCCCGCTCGACCGCGCGGCCTTGACCGCGCGTCCCATCGTGCCCGCCGTGACCCTATTCGGGCGACCCGAGGCCCGGGGCGAGACCTGGCGCTCTCTCGCCGTCACGGCGCCGCAGCCCTTGTCCTCCTGCGCCGCTCGGTCCGGCGAATGACGCCTGACGTCCGCTAGCCCAAGCCCGTTGGCGAGCACCCCTGGCCGGTACAACTGCTCCGCTTCGCGCTGGTCGGCACGGTGGGATTTCTGGTCGATGCGGGTAGCCTGCTGGCCTGTCTCGGTCTGGCACCCGGGCATTTCTACAGCGGTCGGGCGACTTCCGACGTGCTGGCGGCCAGCAGTTGCCACTGCTCGCCGTAGCCGCCGGCTCGGTCAGCGGGCTTGGCGTAAATTTCGTGGTCTAGCGGAAGTTCGTGTTCGCCGATTAGCCGACGGCTTCGACCGGCAGGTCCGGCCGGTGCTTCAGCAGCGCTTCGGCCTTGTGGGCCAAGTGGGCCTCGAGCAGGCGCGACAGCCGCAGGCCGTCGCGGGCGGCCAGCGCCGCCATGATGCCTTCATGCTCCTCGATCGCCTGGGCCCAGCGCTGAGCGCTCCATTGGCTGGCCAGAAAGCGCGGACGACGGATGCGTCCGGCCAGCTGGTCGTAGGATTGGGCCAGCATCGGATTGCCGGCGGCGCGCACGATGCGGCGATGGATTTCCTGGTTGAGCCGGAAATAGGCCGGCAGGTCCTTGCGCACGTAATGCGCCCGCATCTGCAGATGCATCGCCTGCAGCTCCAGCAGATCCGCCTCCGAGATGCGGGCGGCGGCCAGGCGGCCGGCCAGACCTTCGAATGCGCCCATCAGCTCGAACATGTGCTGGATCTCGCCTTCGGACAGGCTGGCGATCCGGGCGCCGCGATTGGGGCTGAGCTCGATCAGCCGCTCCGCCGCCAGCACCTTCAGCGCCTCGCGCAGCGGCGTGCGCGACACGCCCAGCCATTCGGTCAATTCGCGCTCGCGCAGACGCGTGCCCGGCGCCAGCTCGCCCTCGACGATCATGTCGCGCAGGCGGCCCAGCAGCCCGTCGTGCAGCGTTGCCGTTTGGGTGTTGGCGGGCAGGGGCAGATCGCGCTCGTTCATGGCCGCATGCTAGCATGCGTTTTGCCGCGGCGCAAAATTGCATGCAAAACACAAAGGTCGCTTGCGACCTGTTTGCGCCCATGAAACAGTGCCCGCTTGGATTGCATGCAATCGGGACCGTATCATGACCCTGCACACCGGCCGCCATTTTCTCCAGATTCCCGGTCCCAGTACCGTGCCCGACCGCGTGCTGCGCGCCATGGATATGCCGGTGCTGGATCACCGCGGTCCGGAATTCCAGGCGCTCGGACGCGAAGTGCTGGCCGGCTGCAAGAGCGTGTTCAAGACCTCCGGTCCGGTCATCATCTACCCGGCGTCGGGCACCGGCGCCTGGGAGGCGGCGATCGTCAATACCCTGTCGCCGGGCGATACGGTGCTGATGGTCGAGACCGGTCATTTCGCCTCGCTGTGGAAGTCGATGGCCGAGAAGCTGGGGATCGAGGTCGAGTTCTTCGCGACCGATTGGCGCCGCGGCGTCGATGCCGCGGCGGTCGAGGCGCGGCTGGCCGAGGACAAGGCCCATCGCTTCAAGGCGGTCATGGTCGTGCACAACGAGACCTCGACCGGCGTCACCAGCGACATCGCGGCGGTGCGGCGCGCGATCGACCGGGTGTCCCATCCGGCGCTGCTGATGGTCGATACGATCTCGTCGCTGGGCTCGGTCGATTACCGGCATGAGGAATGGGGCGTCGACGTCACCGTGTCGGGCTCGCAGAAGGGCCTGATGCTGCCGCCGGGCCTCAGCTTCAACGCGATCTCCGACAAGGCGATGGCGGCCTCGAAACAGAACAAGCTGCCGCGGTCCTATTGGCGCTGGGACGAGATGATGGCGCCGAACGCGCAAGGCTTCTTCCCCTACACGCCGGCGACGACCTTGCTGTATGGCCTGCGCGAGGCCTTGAAGATGCTGAACGAGGAAGGGCTCGACAATGTCTTCGCCCGGCATCGGCGCCATGGCGAGGCGACGCGCCGCGCGGTCAGGGCCTGGGGGCTCGAGGTGCTGGCGGTGAACGAGGCCGAACAGTCGCCGGTGCTGACCGGCGTGCTGATGCCCGACGGCCATGACGCCGACAAACTGCGCGAGGTCATCCTCGCCAAGCTCGACATGTCGCTGGGCCAGGGGCTGGGCCGGCTCAAGGGCAAGATCTTCCGCATCGGCCATCTGGGTCATTTCAACGACCTGATGCTGGCCGGCACGCTCGCCGGCGTCGAGATGGGGCTCAGCCTGGGCGGCGTGCCGCACCAGGCCGGCGGCATCGCCGCGGCGCTGGGCTACATGAAGGAAACGCTGGCCGACGCCTAGGCCTGCCACGAACAAGTCGACGCTGCCACAGGGAGGAACGGCGATGGCCAGATCGCGGATCGGCGCCACGCGCGGGGTATTGGCCCTGCTGTGCCTGATGTATTTCATCACCTATATCGACCGGGTGAACGTCAGCACTGCGGCCAACGTGTTCAAGGGCGAGTTCGGCCTGAGCAATACCCAGGTCGGTCTGGTCTTTTCCGCCTTCGGCTATCCCTATCTGCTGTTTCAGATCACCGGCGGTTGGCTCAGCGATCGGTTCGGCGCGCGGCGAACGCTCACGGTCTGCGCGTTGATTTGGGCGGCCGCCACCATCGCGACCGGCTTCGCCGGTGGCCTCGCCAGCATGCTGGTCGCGCGCTTCTTCCTGGGCTTCGGCGAAGGCGCCACCTTTCCGACCGCGACGCGCGCCATGGCCAATTGGACCGCGCCCGGCAACCGCGGCTGGGCGCAGGGCATCACCCATGCCTGTTCGCGATTGGGCAGCACCATCACGCCGCCGCTGGTGACCGGGCTGATCCTGCTGATCAGCTGGCGCGGCTCTTTCTTCGTGCTGGGCGCCCTCAGCATCGTATGGATCGTCATCTGGGTGTTCTATTTTCGCGACGATCCGCGCGCGCATCCGGACATCACCGCGGCGGAGCTGGAACAGCTTCCGGCCTATGACGGCGCCAAGAAACCAGCCCCCGTTCCGTGGGGCGCCCTGGTGAAGCGCATGGCGCCGGTCACGATCGTTTATTTCTGCTACGGCTGGGTGCTCTGGCTGTTTCTCAGCTGGATCCCGGCCTACTTCCTGCACAGCTACAATATGAAGCTGCTGGATTCGGCGCTGATCTCGACCGTGGTCTATGGCGCCGGCATGTTCGGCGACGGGCTGGGCGGCTGGCTCAGCGACCGCCTGCTGCGTCGGACCGGCAGCGTCACCCGGGCACGGCGCGACATGGTCGTGCTGGGCATGGTCGGCGCGCTGGTGTCCATGCTGCCGATGCTGTTCTTCCATAATTTCGCTTTATCGGTGACCTGCCTGGCCTTGGGCTTCTTCTTCGCCGAGATCACCATCGGCCCGATGTGGGCGATCCCGATGGATATCGCGCCGGAATATTCCGGCACGGCCAGCGGCATCATGAACACCGGCTCGGCCTTGGCCGCGATCGTCTCGCCGGTCATCGGCGGCTGGATGATCGACCGGACCGGCAATTGGGATCTGCCGTTCCTGTGCTCGATGGCGCTGATGCTGGCGGGAGCGGGACTCGCCTTCACCATGCATCCGGAAAAGCGCTTTACGGTGCCGGCGGTGGCCTGAGGCGGCAATAGCTGTAACGGACCGCAATTATCCGGCGCCGGGATCGCAATCATCGCCGTAGCCGGGCTCCGATGATTGCAACTGGCCGAGGACGTCCGGCCCACGCTCACTGCAACTGGACGGGCCGCCTGACTGTTGCCGACAATCCGATGGAACGCGTTTTCGGTTGTCTGCATCCGGGGGTGTTTCGAAGCCGTGTCGTGCCAGGATAAGCAATATCGAGCGGCGCCGGCATCGACGGGGGATGCGGCGTTTCGACCGGCCGGCTGGTTTCCTGATCAGAGGTCACTGCAAATGCCGCAGTCGCGATCGGCATCGTGCAGGCAAACAGAATTGCCGCCATGACACGAAGCGAATGCCGGATATTCATTTGATTCCTCGGGTTTCCAGTGACGGCTTGGCAAAAGCGCGGGTTCAGACCGTTACGACGATCCTGCCGATCTGCTCGCCCGCTGATGGGCTTTGACGATTTCGTCGAAGCGGAAGGTCTTCGCGATGGTCGGGCGGAGGGCTCCGGCGGCCAGCCCGTCGTTGACGAAGCGTTTAAGCGCCGCAAGTTTCTCGTCGTTTCGGAGCTCCGGTCCTCGCGCCTCGGCTACTGGTGCAGCGCGACGCCCACGGCATCCTCGAACGCGACCATCAGCCCGGTCGGGCCGTTGACGTTATACACCGTGAAATCGATCGTGTTCGTGCCGGCCGTGAAAACCTTCTTACCCTGCAGATGGAACCGGCTGAGCGCGCCATAGCTCGGTTTGGGGGCGGCCGCGGGAAAGCCGCCAGCCCCCAAGACGAGGCCGAAGGCGTCGGGGAAGGGCTTGCCGTTGACGCTGATGCCCTGGACGGCGTCGTCGCCCGCGATCGACCCGCTCAGGATCACCGATTTCGGATTGTAGCCCGTCAGATCGATTGTCACCCGGTAGGTATAGGTCTGCCCCGTCCCGCCCTGCGTGCCCGTCTGGGGCGAGATCCACCCAGCACCTGCGGGTGGTGCGGCCCAACCATAGTTCTTCTCTACAATAAAGGCCGGCACGGTCGCGCCACCTTCGAGAAGGACGTAGTGCGGATCCACGCCGCCAACCGCGCCAACGCCGGTATTCGACACGCCGGTCAGCGGGATCCGGTTGACTTCGGTATTCGACACGGTGGCATTCGGTGCCAAGGCGAAGATCTGTTCCAGCAGCGCCTTCGGTCCGTTCTCCCACAGCATTCTGTTGGCGTAATAGCCCAGCAGCTTCGCGCAATTGCTGATCGCGTCGCGGCCGCCGACCAGGCCGTTGAAGCTGTTGAGATTGGTCGGATCCATCTCGCCATACGAGTCGAAACTCGAATGCACGTCTTCGTCCTGGCCGTGATAGGCATGGAAGGTGATGACGTTGCCCCACTGTCCCCAGGTGCCGGGCTTGAAGGTGATCGAGTGGACGCTGGCGCTGACGACGTCGTCGGGATTGAGCAGGACCCGCCGCGTATGACCGCGCGCAAAGGAATCCTGGATCAGGTGCATGACCGAGCCGATCGCGCGCCGTCCCATCTTGAGCGCGTCATAGGGATCGTTGCGCGTCAGCAGATAGCCGATCGTCGCGCTGCTGGTCGGGTCCGAGGCATTGCTGAAATAGCTGGCGATCGTCGATTGGCCGGCGCTGGGCGTGGGCGGGATCTGAACCGCGTTGAGCAGAGTCTCGGCGACGACGTTGGGATTCGACCGGTCAGTCGTCTTGCTGCCGCTCACGGGCTGGCCGACCGAGACCTTGTACATGAATTCGGCCCACATCAGCGCCCGCTGCCGCGTCGTCGCCGGCGGCTCGCCGGTGACGCAGGCCATGCCGTGCAGGAACTGCATGTCCCAGAAATGCGAGCGGCCTGTCAGATTGCTCAGATCGTTGCTCGACGCCTCCTTGCCCGCCTGGAAATGCGCGTACCATGCCGCGCCGTTTGAGAAGACCGAGTCGGACTTGACCACTTCGTAGAACATCAGCACTTCGGGATCGTCGTTCCAGAACACGCCGCGCAGATATTCGTTGAGCGCCGGGCTGGCCCACAGAACGTTGAAATTCGCGTTGGCGACATCGTTGAGCACCATACGCTGCTGATAGATCGCCGCCAGGCACAGGTTCTCATGCACCGGGTCGCCGATATTCCAAGGCCCCTCGATGCTATAGAGCTTCTCGGGGCCACCCACATGCTTCAGCGTCCTCATCACCGTCTCCTGGGTCGTTGTCGTAATTTCGCGCCACACGATAAGTCGACCGACGATTCGGGCAATGCTTCCCCTGTTGGTTGCGAATGGCTGTTCACAACCTGACGGAAAGCGCAGACGGCGGCCGGGAAAGCGGCGATACTGTTGCGTCACAGCGGGAACGAGGGCATGAGCGCGGCACAGGAGCGGGCGCTGATCGTCGAGGATGACCCGATCACCCGGGCCATGCTGGCGAGCTATTTTTCGCGCGAAGGCTATCAGACCATGGCGGTCGGCGATCTCGGCGCCGCGCGCGCGGCGCTGGTCGAGCGGGCGACGGACCTCATGCTGCTCGACATCATGCTGCCGGATGGCGACGGCATCGATTTCGCGCGCGAGATCCGGCGTGACAGTGCGATCGGCATCATCTTCGTCACCCAGCGCAACCGCGACGCCGACCGGATCCGCGGGCTCGAGGCGGCGGGCGACGACTACGTCACCAAGCCGATCAATCTGCGCGAGTTGCTGGCCCGCGTCCGCGCCTTGTGCCGGCGCCGGGGGCTCGACCGGCGCTTCCAGGCCGACGACACGGTGCTGACCTTCGATGCCTGGATCATCGACCTGAAGCGCCGTGAGCTGTCGGTCCGTAATGGCGGGGTCGTCCGGCTGACGCGCGGCGAATTCGATCTCCTGGCGGCGCTGGCGTTGGCCCGCGGCGAGGTGCTGACGCGCGACTACCTGGCCGAGGTCGTCAGCAACCGGGCGCTCGACGTCACGCCGCGCACCGTAGACGCGCTGGTCGCGCGGCTAAGGCGCAAGCTGGAGCTAGCGATCGGGCGACCCTGCCCGATCCGCACCGTGACCGGCACCGGCTATGGGCTCGACGCGGTGATCGGCAGCGCGCCCTGAGGGGCGGGCCGACCGCACCAGCTCGGCGAGCGCGACATTGGCCTGGTCGAACAGGACGGTCATGGTCGCGGCCAGCGGCCCGACCGCATCGTCTCCCACGACGGCGGCGCGTTCCGCCCCTTCGGCGCACAGTTTCAACTCGCCCAGACCCAGCGTCGCGGCCGAGCTGGCCAGGCGGTGGGCCAGCAACTCGGCCGCGCGGAAATCGCCGCTTTCGGCCGCCGCCGCCAGTTTGGCGAGCGACGCCCGGCCCGAGGTCCGGAACAGCCGGTAGAGCCGCGCCATTGCCGGCACGCCGAGCAGCGCCGCCTGTTCCGCCACATAGGCACGGTCGACCGGCTCTGTGGCCGAAAGCGGTTCGGGCTTGGCGGCGCTACCCTCGCCGGCTCGCTCCGTGGCCGCGCGCAGCGCCGCGTCGAGCGCCGCGCGCCGGACCGGCTTGGTCACGACGCCGGCAAATCCCAGCGCGCCGAGCCGCCCATCCTCGGTCGCGGCCAGATCGGCGGTGAGCACCACGACCGGCACCGACGCGCGCTGTGGATCGGCCAGCTGGCGCAGCCGTTTCATCGTCTCGATCCCGTCGAGCCCCGGCATGTGCAGATCCATCAGGACCAGGTCGAAAGGCGACCGGCCGAGCGCCGCCAGCGCCGCCATGCCGGTCTCGGCGATCGTCGCATCATGGCCGAGTTGGGCGAGCAGGCCGGAGGCGACGATCTGGTTTATCGGATCGTCCTCCACCACCAGGACGGCGAGCCGCCGGCGCGGCGCCGCGGCCGGCGCCTGGGTTTCGGGCGCGGCCGGACGGCCGACCGGGATGCGCAGCTGGAAGCGGCTGCCCTGGCCTTCCTCGCTCTCGACCGTGATCGACCCGCCCATCAGCTCGACGATCCGGCGGCACACGGCCAGGCCCAGCCCGGTGCCGCCATAGCGCCGGGAAATGCCGGCATCGGCCTGGGTGAACTCGTCGAAGATCCGGACCAACGCCGCGGCCGGGATGCCGATCCCGGTATCGCTGACCGCCATCTCGAGCCATCCGCCCTCGATGCGCGCCGTCACCGTCACGGCACCGGCCTCGGTGAATTTGACAGCATTGCTGATCAGATTGACCAGGATCTGGCGCAGCCGTGCGGAATCGGCATTGACCGCGTCGGGCAGGGAATGGGGCAGGTCGAGGCGCAGTGCGATGCCCTTGGCGAGGGCCCGCGGCCGCATCAGCTCGATAACGGCCTCCAGCAAGTCGCCCGGATCGAAATCGTGCGGCACCGGCGCATCGACACCGGTATCGAGCCGGGCGAAATCGATGATCGTGTCGAGCAGCCCGGTCAGACTCTCCGCCGAATCCCGGGCGATGCCGATATGGCGCCGCTGCAGCGGATCGAGTTCGGTGGCTTCGACCAGCTGCAGCATGCCGAGCACGCCGTTCATCGGCGTGCGGATTTCGTGGCTGACCGTGGCGAGGAACCGGCTCTTAGCCTGGTCGGCTTGCTCGGCGATCTCGGCGAGGCGGGCGCTTTCCGCCATTTCGACGGAGAGGCGCTCATTGGCCTCGCGCACTTGGACCAGACGCAGATACTCGAGCCGCCGGAGGCGCTCGGACTGGATGATCAGCGCCACACCCATCGCGGCCGAGATGATCAGGGCCACGCCGACTTGCAGGATCGCGGTGTCCGGCTGGGCGTATTGGATCAGGCACACGATGGCGAAGGTGCCGCCCAGCGCGCAGACCAGCCGCCCCCGCATGCGCAGCGGCACGAAGACCAGCAGGTTGAGCAGGATGGTCTGCAGGATCAGCTTGGCCGGGGTGAAGTTCGCCGGCCGGGTCACCTCGGCGATGCCGGAATAGACCTGCAGCATCCAGGCCCAGGCCAGCATGGCGCGATCGAATTGCGCCGGCGTGATCGGGCGACGGAAGCGGAGCAGGAGCAGCCCCGAAACCAACGCTACGCCGAGCCGGAGGATGATCAGCAGTGCTGCTGCTGGGGTCCAGCCAAGCACGGTGACGTCGTTGACGCTGAGCAGCAGTGCCACGCCGCCGCCGATCCAGAGGGCGGCCCGCCCCAACCCCAGCGCATCCGCCAGCGAAGCCTGCCGATAGGCGCGCTCGGTGTCCGGATCCTTGAACTCGGCCAGGTAGCGGCCCAGCGCCGGAATACTCAACGAATCGGTTCCCGTCAGGAGAGTTGAACAGCTTTCAATGTAGAGCCGAGACAGGCCGTTCGGCCAGGGGGCAGCCTGTGCGACGGGGCGTATTTGTGAACGGTCATTCGCACGTGCTTCCCGCCGATCGACCCGAACCGGCGGGTTGCGCGAGTTCGAAGGATCTAAAACCGCGCTCATCATCAGGCTCTTCTGGAGTTTGCTCGTCCTCCTGCTGATCGCCGGCGGCATGGCTGCCACGCCGGCCCGGGCGCAGAACGCGGTCGATCTCCTGGCATCGCGGCTGCGCACGCCGCTGCAAATCGAGCAGCATCGATTCGGGCCAGCAGACCTGATGATTGCGATCCCGGCGGCAGATGATTGCGGTCCATTACAAATAGCGGGCATGCTCCCCGAGGTTGATCATTCGGGGTAAGAATAACCATGGGCCGACGCTGCCGCTTGTTCGTCGTGCTGTTCTGCCTCTCGTCGCTGCCGGCCCACGCCGCGCATATCCTGCATCGCCAAAGCGAAGTCGAACCGGAGAGCCTCGATCCGCTCAAAGGCGCGAGCGGACCCGCCTCGGCCGTCGAGAATGATCTGTTCGAGGGGCTGGTGACGCTCGACCCGCAAGGCAACGTCGTACCGGGCGTGGCCGAGCGTTGGGAACGGGCCGACGATGGTGTGACCTACATCTTCCATCTGCGTTCGGACGCGCGCTGGTCCAACGGTGAACCCGTCACGGCCGGCGACTTCGTCTATGCTTGGCGGCGCATCATCGATCCTGCCAACGGCGCTGCCTCGGTCGAGCCGATCGACGAGCTGATCAATGGGCATGAGATCAACGCGGGGACGATGAAGGATATCACTGCGCTGGGGGTCGAGGCGATCGACACCCATACGCTGAAAGCGATAACCGCCGCGCCGTCCCCGTTGTTCCTGGTGCAATGCGCCGATCTCCCGGCCTTTCCGGTCCATCGGGCGACGGTCGAGCGATGGGGCAAGGACTGGACGCTGCCCGGACACATGGTCTCGAACGGTCCCTTCAGGCTCGCCGCCTGGGTCCCGCAAAGCCAGATCGTGGTGACCAAGAGCGCCACCTATTGGGCGCGGGACTCGGTCGCGATCGACGAGGCCGACCATATCGTGACCGATGGCGACGACGAAGGCGCGCTCCGGCGCTTTCGCGGTCGGGACCTGGATTATGTCCGCGTGCCGAACCGGGATCTGCCCACGGTTCGGCGGACCGAGTCGGCCGAACTGCACATCGGTCTTGCCAATTGGATCCACACGTTTGCGTTCAACATGGCGACCGGTCCCTTCGCCGCCAACAAGCCTTTGCGCCAGGCGCTGGCGCTCACCTACGATCCACGGGTCATCGTCGAGAAACTGCTGCCGCAGGGACAGCGCGTCGGCGACAGCTGGGTGCCGCCGACGGTGACGAACTATGCGAGGCAGCCGGTTTTCTACACGGATATGCCGATGGACAAGCGCATCGCCCTTGCGCGCCAGCTTTATGCCGAGGCGGGTTTCGGGTCTGGGCATCCCTTGAAATTCACGGTTCAATATTCCCGCTATGAGGACACCCGGACAGAGCTGCTTGCCGCGATCCAGATGTGGAAAGCGGCACTCGGCGTCGAAGCGACGATCGAGGCCGAGGAATTCCAGGTCTATCTGCAACGGGTCAAGCGCGGCGACTATGCCATGACCGTGCTGGGCGATTTCTCGTCGCTCAACGACCCCTTCGATTTTCTGATCCGCTTCAGGACCGGTTGGCCGGTCAATTACACGCAATACTCCAACCCCGCGGTCGATTCCCTGCTGGATCGGGCGGGCGTGGCCCTGGCGCCCGAGCAGCGCCGGGATCTCTATCAGGGGGCGGAGCGGCTCATTGCCGATGACGTTCCCGGCATTCCGAGCCAGGTCAATTCGATCGTGATGCTGGTCAATCCCCACCTGAAGGGCTGGACCGACGATGCGCCCTTCCCACATAGCGCCTGATTCTCGTTCGTCGACTGATCAGCTTTTTTGATCGAATCAGATCGAATATGACAATTCGACGCCGCGTCGGGGTTCGTGGCTAAATCGTCCTTGCCGGTCTGCTGAAAACAACCGGTGGATGGATCGACCAGGCAGCTTTGTCGGGGCGTGCGGAGGGGCACGACCGCGGACCTGAGGCCTGGTTCCTGTCCTAAAAACCTCGTCGTAACGCATTGACCATCATTCGCCGCCGAAGCCTGGCTTTGGCGATCCCTGGTGCTCGCGGTCACATCCGCGCACATGCCTCCGCATGTCCGGACTCCGCCCGAGCGGCTTTGAACTTTTGGAGGGGGCATGAAGAACTTAGTGTTGGGGACGACCGCCATCGTCGCGGCGGGCCTGCTATCGAACGGCGCTCTGGCGCAGACGGCGACCACGGATCAGCCGGTCACCATGAAGCTGGGAGGTCAATATTACGCGGGTGCCGCCGCCTTCGCGCAGCAGGACGACAGTCCGGGAGAGGTCGCCTACAAGCGTAATCCGATCAGCTTTCAGGATTACTTCCTGATCCGATTCATCGGATCGACCACCTTCTCGAACGGCATTACCGCCGGCGTGTTCACCCGTCTCAACGCGTTCAGCGCGCCGAACGCTGCCGCGAATACCGTCTCCGGTTTCCAAAGCTCCAACAACACGACGATCAAGGATTCCTATCTCTACCTGAAGGATGCCGCCGTCTGGGGCGAGTTCCGCCTGGGCGACGACAGCGACGTGCGCCGCAATGTGGCGGCCGGCGCCGCCGGCGGCGTCACCGGCGACCAGAATCTCGGCGCCAATTCGGCGGCGATCCAATTTCTCAATACGCCGGTCTGGAACCTGACGACGCTCAACCTCGACGGCCGCGGGACCAAGGCGATCTATTACAGCCCGACCGTCGCCGGCTTTCAGTTCGGCGCCAGTTTCACGCCGGACAAGGGCGGCGGGCATTCGAACGGTCCGGGCAACGACGGCGACAACAGCGGCCCGGTCGACAACAGCGTCAATGGCCTGACGTCGAGCCTGCTGAACGGCAATACCGCCTATGACTATTACTCGTTCTCGGGCCAATGGAGCGGCACGGTCGGCCCGGCCAAGTTGCTGGCGACGCTCGGCTATTCCTCGGCCAGTCGCAAGAACGGCTATTCGGGGGCGCTTGCCAAGACCGCGCTGGGGCAGAACGTGCCACAGCCCGATACGTCGCTTGCCTCGACCAACAATGCCGACCCTCAGGTCTATAACGCCGGCATGCAGGTCGATTACGGGCCGTTCACGCTGGGGGTCGATTACGAGCAATCGGCGGCCATCCCGGGCGGTCTCTACACCAACGCCCCCGGCCAGGCGCTGACCTTCACGCCGGCCCATCTGGTCGCCACGACGATCTCGCGCACCAACGAGATGATCAACAAGCAGGTCGATATGAACCTGTCCTACACCGTGGGCGCGATCCGCCTCGGCGCCGAATATTCGCGCGGCGCGTTCGAAGGCATTACCGGCGACGCGAACGTCAAGCGCGCGGCGATCCAGAACGAGATCCAGGCCGGGGCGACCTACACGGTCGGACCGGGTGTCAATGTCAGCGGGCTGCTGCAGGAGGCGATCTACGACGCCAACGGCAAATACGTCCCGCTGGTCGGCAGCTTCTCGTCGGCCGCGACCGGCGTCGCCGCCAACAACAACGTCTATGCCAAGGATGCGAATTCCACCGCGCTGATCTTCGAGACGTCGATCCGCTTCTGAGCCGGCACAGCAAACCGCGACATCCAGCGGGATCGGACCGCCCCAGTCCCGATCGAATGGTGTGATTCCCTGTCGTTCACTTGGTGCCGAGGCTTTCCAGCCTCGGCACTTTTTTCGTTTGCTAGAACGCAACCTCGGCCGCCGGCACGCATCGGGCGAAGCCGCCGCCCAGCGTGAGATTGTGGTGCGCCTGGATCTGGGCGCCGGACAGGACCCTGGTGTCGAAGGTCGTGTGCGCGTCCGAGACCAGGACAAGCTTGTAGCCCAGGCTGTAGGCGGCGCGGGTCGTGCTGTCGACGCAATATTCCGACTGCATGCCGCAGATCACCAGCCGGTCGACGCCGGCCCGTTTCAGCCGCGCCTCGAAATCCGTGTCCTGGAACGCGCTCGGGTGGCGCTTCTCGACGATCGGCTCGGCCGGCAACGGCGCGATCGGCGCGTGGATCTGCCAGCCGGGGGTGCCGCGCTCGAAATCGTCGCCGGTCCCGCCGTCGTGCTGGACGTAGAACACCGGCACGTCCTCGGCGCGCGCGCGATCCAGCAGGCCGGCGATGCGGCCGACCACGGCCGCGCCGTCATGGGGCGGCGCGGGCTGCCGGAACATCGCTTCCTGCACGTCGATGACGACGAGCGCGGTCGCCATCTCAGGGCTGCGGCCCGACCGGGACGGGCCCGCGGATCGTGGTGCGGTAGAGCGTGCGCGCCATGTCGGGCGGACAGCCGGTCGCCAGATGCATCACCGCGCGATTGTCCCACATGACCAGATCGCCATCGACCCAATGGTGCCGGTAGATGAAGGCATCCTGGGTCTGGTGCGCATAGATCTCGGCCAGCAGATCGCGGCTCTCGTCCTCGGGCAATTCTTGGATCTGGGTGGTGAAGCCCTCGCTGACGAACAGCGCTTTGCGGCCGGTGCCGGGATGGACGCGGACGACCGGGTGGATCGTCGGCAGCACGGTCTGCTTTTCCGCGTCGGTCAGGTCGGGCCGGAGCGTGCTCTTGGCCCGCTGGGCGGCGTTGCGGGCCAGATAGCTGTGCTCGGCCGTCAGCGGATCGAGCTTGGCCTGCATCGCCGCCGGCAGCGCGTCATAGGCGGCGTGCTGGGTCGCAAACAAAGTATCGCCGCCGGCGGCCGGCAGCGTGCGCGAATGCAGCAGCGAGCCCATGCTGGGTTCCGGTTTGTAGGAGAGGTCCGAATGCCAGTATTTGCCGGCATCGACCAGGCCGATCGGCTCGCCGTCGCGAAACTCGTTCGACACGATCAGCAGCTCCGGATGACCCTCCAGCAGGAATTTCTTCTGGACATGGATCTCGAGCGTGCCGAAGCGCCGGCTGAACGCGATATGGGCGGCGGGATCGAGGTTCTGCTGATCGCGGAACACCAGGACCGAATGCCGGTCGAACGCCTTGGCGATCGTGCCGAACTCGGCGTCGCCCAGGGGGGCGCGCATGTCGAAGCCGACGACTTCGGCACCAAGCACTTCTGTGAACGGGCGGATTTCGAAAGGGGCGACCATCGCGGTATCGAACTCTTGTTGCGACCAGGAGGAGAGGAATGTGGACCCTCCTCGGGCCGACCGCAACCCGTCCGCCCGGTGAATCGATGCTGGCACCGCCGCGCACATTCGGGTATCGCATCGCCATGACCGATAAAACGCCCGGCATCTCGTTTCCGTTGAAAGACAGTGCCGGCTATCTGCTGCGCATGACGCATCGGTCGTTTGCCCGCGCGGTGCAGGCCGAGATCGCGCCGCGCGGCGTCACCATCGGCATGTGGTACTTCCTGCGCATCCTGTGGGAAGAGGATGGGCTGACCCAGCGCGAGCTCAGCCAGCGCATCGAGATGATGGAGCCGACCACGGCCACGGCGCTGCGCAACATGGAAGAGCGCAATCTGGTGCGCCGGGTGCGCAACGTGACCGACAAGCGCAAGGTCAATATCTACCTGACCGACGAAGGCCGCGCGCTGCGCGACGTGCTGCTGCCCCATGCCAGGGCGGTGAACGAGACGGCGCTCGCCGGCGTCAGTGCGGCGGATGTCGCCTGCTTCCGCAGGGTGCTGGAGCAGATGCGCGTCAATCTGGGCCCGGGCGAGGGCGACGAGGTCTGATCACGCGGTCTGGGGCGCCGGCTTGACGGTCGCGGTCTTGAGCGGCAGCTCGGGCAGGAACAGCACCACCACAAAGGCCAAGCCGATGATGGCGCCGCCGACCAGGAAGGTGGCGCCGATCGCCGAGCGATAGAAGCCGGTAACGGAGACGGCCAGCGCCGCAGGCATCTGGGCGATCTGCTGCACGCCCGACGACAGCAGCGTCGGCGCATCGAGCTGGCCCGCGATTGGGCTGGCCGCCAGCAGAGATTTCAGCTGAACCGCAAGGATCCCGCCGGACAGCGCCACGCCGACGACGGCGCCCAGCGAGCGGAAAAAGGCCGAGGTGCCGGTCGCGACTCCCATGTCGCGCGGGTCGGCCGCGTTCTGCAATGCCACGGTCATGGTCGGCATGACCATGCCCAGACCCAGGCCGAGCACAACCATCAGCGGCTCGATCAGTGCGATGCCGTAACCGGCCATGGCGCCCCAGCCGAGGCCGAGGAAAGCGACGGTTGCCGCCGCCAAGCCCACGACCGGCAGCATCTTGTAGCGCCCGGTCCGGGTGACCATCCGGCCGCCCAGCACGGACGAGGTGACGATGCCCAGCATCAGCGGACCGGTCAGCAGCCCGGAATTGGCGGGGGCCACGCCCAGGACCAGCTGAAAGAACAGCGGAAAGAACACGGTCGCCGCACTCATCCCGGTGAAGGCCAAAGCCAGCACGGTCCAGGAGAGCACGACGGTCCGATTGCGGAATAGATGCAATGGCATGACCGGCTCGGCCGAGCGCCGCTCCTGCCGGATGAACAGCGGGATGCTCAGCAGGGCGGCAAGCGCGCAGCCGACGATCAGGGGCGAGCTCCAGTCGTAGCTGGTGCCGCCCAGGCTCAGCACCAGCAGCAGGCCGGTCGTGCCCAGCGCGATGAGGGCGGCACCGCCATAATCGATCCTGTGATGGATCGCCGCCGCCGGCCGGCGCAATCCGGCGGCGATGAAGCCGATCGCGGCCGCGCCGACCGGCAGGTTGACGTAGAAGATCCAGTGCCAGGACAGCGTGTCGGTGATGATGCCGCCCAGCACGGGACCGGCAACGCTGCAGCCGGTGAAGACCGCGCCGAACAGGCCCTGGTACCGGCCGCGTTCGCGCGGGCTGACCACGTCGCCGATCGTGATCTGGGCCAGCGGCATCAGCCCGCCGGCGCCCAATCCCTGGATCGCCCGGAAGACGATCAGCTGCGTCATGGTCTGCGCCAATGCCGCGAGGATCGAGCCGGCCAGAAAGATCCCGACCGCGACATAGATCAGCGGCTTGCGGCCATATTGATCGCTGAGCTTGCCGTAGAGCGGCATGGTGATGGTCGAGGCCAGCACATAGGACGTCACGATCCACGAGAGATGCGAGACGCCGCCCAGATCGCCGACGATGCGCGGCAAGGCGGTCGCGACGATATTCTGGTCGAGCGCCGCCAGCGTCAGCACCAGCATCAGGCCGGTGAGAATCGTGCGGAGCTGGGCCTTGTCCGGCCGCTCCGGGGTTTGTTCGGTCATGGGGTCGGGTCCGGGTTGGCGCTCATGGCGCGAAGATGGGGCAGGGCGGCGGCGAGCAGGTCGCGGCCCTGGGGCGGCAATTCGTCGAGCCGGCTCGCCAGCCAGTCGGTCCAGAGCCTTCGAACGATCTCGACCTGGGCCAGACCCAGGGGCGTGATGTGGAATCCCACCCGTCGGCGGTCCTCCGGGTCGCGCGGCATCCGCTCGATCAGCCCGTCCCATTCGAGCTGTTTCAAATGGGCGCTGATGGTCGGGCGGCGGATACGTTCGGCCTCGGCCAGTTCGCTGACGCCCTGACCCGGCCGTTCCTGCAGGCGTTTCAGCAGCATGACCTGGGCCGGGGACAGGCCGGCGGTGTGGATTCCTGCGCGGAATTGTCGCACCAACCGCAGCAGCGCCGGGGCCAGCGCTTCCGCCAGTTCCGTCGCGGCTTCCGGAGCTTCGGGCATGGTAGGCAACGGTTTCGCCGATCGAACGGTTAAAGGTGCCATATAGTTAGGTAGATAGAACTATCTTTCAAGAACGAAAGTGAGCCGCATGATGCGGCATCTGCCTAACGCCGTGATCAAATACACGGCAGAATCGCAAGATTCTATCGCTGGTCTACCCTTGTCAGACGACTAGTTTCAAGCGAAACGTATGGCGAATCCTTAGGCGCTGTGTATATTACGGGTAATGTCACGATATTACACTGCGTCCTGTAGGTTTCCTTAAACCATAAATCCCTGAAATTGCAGCAACTTCAAGGAAAGCGGCATGAGCAATGTCATTTCCAGCCTGACCATTAAGTACAAGGTCAAGTTGGTGTTCGGGTCTTTGTTCGTCGTCCTGACGGTCATGGCAATCCTCGCGGTGCTTCGGTTGGGCGATATCGCCGCCGCGACATCCAATGTCCGGGTCAATGTTCTTCCGACGACTCAGCTTCTGGGCAAGATGACCGATATTTTTCAGCGCCACCGCATTCTCGAGGCGGAGCATGTGCTGGCGGTCGATGCCAAGGCGATGGATACGATCGAATCCGCCGAGAATGCCGCGCTCGCCGAGATGAAGCAGCTGCGCAGCTCGATCGAGACCTTGCTCACGACCGCGGATGAAAAATCCTCCTATCAGCAATTTTCGACCGCCTGGGACGATTATCTCGCCGCCAGTTCCGAGCTGAACGCCGCCTCGCGTAAGAATGACGACGAAAAGACCGTCGCCGCTTATCGCGATCATGGCGGCAGGGCGTTCGATGCCGTGCGCAAGGGCCTGAATGGCCTGGTCGACCTCAACGTGCGCTACGGCGACGAGGGGGCGACCGACGCCGAGCGGACCGCGACCTCGACCGAATGGGTGCTGCTGACCGCGGTCGGTGCCGCCCTGCTGCTGTGTGCCTTCGGCACTTATTTTTTCGACGCTTCGGTGTTGAAGCCGATCCTGAAGATCGTCGGCATCATGGGACGCCTGTCGCAGCATGATCTCACCGTGGCGCTCGACGGCGCCGACCGGGCCGACGAAATCGGCATGATGGTCCGCGCCATCGGCGTGTTCCGCGACAATATGGAAAAGGCCGACGCGCTCTCGACCGAGCAGAGCGAGGAGAAGGCGGCCAAGGAACAGCGCCAGGTGCGGATGGACGGCCATATCGGCGCGTTCGCCAAGGCGATCGAACGGGAAATCTCGGCCCTGTCCGACGCCGCCGGCCGCATGCGGGTCGCGTCGCAGACCATGTCGCAGACCGCGACCGAGACCAGCCACCAGGCCGACGCCGTCGACCAGGCGGCCCAGCAGGCCTCGGCCAATGTGGAAAGCGTGGCGAGCGCCACGGGCGAACTCGCCTCGTCCGTCAGCGAGATCAGCCGCCAGGTCGATCTGTCGAGCCAGATCGCCCGCAAGGCGGTCGAAGAGGCCAACCGGACCAACCACACCATCCAGGGCCTGGTCGGGGCGGCGCAGAAGATCGGCGACGTGATGCAGTTGATCGGCCATATCGCGGCCCAGACCAAGCTCCTGGCCCTCAATGCCACGATCGAGGCCGCGCGTGCGGGCGAAGCCGGCAAGGGCTTTGCCGTGGTGGCGTCCGAAGTGCGCAATCTCGCGGCGCAGACCGCCAGCGCCACCGACGATATCGCCCAGCAGATCGGCCAGATCCAGAAGGCGACCCAGGAAGCGGTCGGCGCCATCAGCCATATCGGCGGCACCATCACCGAGATCAGCGACATTTCGACCATGATCTCGGCCGCCGTCGAACAGCAGGGCGCCACGACCCAGGGCATCAAGCAGAACACGGTCGAGGCGGCGAGCGGCACCAGCAACGTGTCGGCCAACATCAGCCGGGTCAGTGCCGGCGCGGGCGAGACCGGCGCCGCCGCGGGCGAGGTGCTGAATGCCGCGGGCGAGCTCGGCCGGCAGTCGGACATCCTGCGTCAGGAAATCACCCGCTTCCTGGACCAGATCCGCGCCGCCTGATTCCTGGCGATCGTTAAAACGAACAACGGCGCGGAAGAGAAATCTTCCGCGCCGTTTCTTTTGCGTCCGGCGCGCCTACTTGAGCGCGAAGGCGACCTTGAGATGGACCAGCGCGCCGCCGCCCGGCGGGGCCGGGTAGGGGGCCGCACTCTTGGCGGCCTCGATCGCCGCATTGTCGAGCGTGGTGTTGCCCGAGGTGGCTTCGACGGCCGCGTCGGCTACGGCGCCGGCGCCGTCGATCTTGACGGTGAAGCCCACAGTGCCTTCCTGCTCGCGCATCTTGGCGAGGCGCGGATAAACCACCGCCTTGTGGATCATCTCATTGACCTTGGCGATGTAGTCCGGCGGGGCTTCCTGCGCGAGAGCGGTGCCGGCGACGGTGGCGAGGGCGAGCGCCAGAAGCGAGGCGCGGAGCGCATTGGCCTTCATGTGCATGGCGTATCGGTTCCATGGGAAAGTGCGGCCAGACGCCCTCGCCAGGGCGAGGCCCGCCGCGATCCCCTTTGACTTCGGTTTCAGGGAAAGCTGATTCGACCACAATTTAGCGGCCTAATTGTTTAGAACTCGTTTTCACGATCCGCGAAAGCGAAGTCAAGTGCATATCGTCTCAGCGGGCGACGTAAGGCTCGCCAAACTCTGGACTATTCAGAATAGACCCGAAGTCCCCGTGGAACTCGGCCTTGCAGCCGGGTATTTTGGAATTACGTAAAATTGTTTCTAATCTGATGGCGATGCGCGCGGCATTTTATCTGGACGTCACGCTTCGATCTTGCCCGCCTTCTGCGGAATTGTCGGTGTCGTATAGGCCGCGAACTTGGCCTTGTCGGCTCGATAGCGCGCGGCCAGATGGGCGACCGCCTCGCCGGCGGTCAAGGTCTTGCCCGCATGATCGTGGAACAAGGTGCGATTGGCCGCGACCGCCTTGGGCACGATCGCATCGACCGGCGTTTCCGGACTGCTTTTCGCGGTGCTGATCAGGTGAGCGGCGCCGGTCGCCCCCAACAGGAACGAAATCTGCACCTCGGCCTCGCTCGGTTCCCGATGCAGCATATGGGTCAGCTGCGTCTTGTTCTCGTCGAGATATTTGGCCGCCATCTTGGCCGACAGGCCGATATCGTGGCGCAGATCCAGCACTTCCTTGAGGGCCGCCGGGTCGGCGATGTTCATGCGGCCATGGGCGTCGGTCTTGATCTGGGACAGCAGGTCCGGCTTCACGCCCAACGCCTGGCCGTGCTCCTTCAGCAGCGACAGCCAGGTATTCTTGACGAATTGGAACGGGCCGGCCGCGCCGGTCTGCTTGTTGACCGCGTGCGGTTGGAACGCGCTTTCGCCGGCGACCTGGGCCAGCAGCGCCGCGAAGTCGTGGCCGCCGGTGGCGCCCGGCGTGCGGGCGACCGCGGCAAACTGATCGGGAATGCTGAACCCATTGCCGGTTGCCCCGGCGAGGGACGCGTCCTTGGTCATGGTTTCGTCCCTCAACGCTGCGGGCGATCGATGATGGACCTAAAGCCCCTAATGAACGGTTGCCAAGCGCGGATCGTTGCCGACCCGTCGACGGTTCAATGCAACGGCATGCGCCCGTTCACGGTTATCTTATCCATGTTGCCGATATAGGACGGCACCGGCGCGAAGCGACCGATGGCTTCGAGGGTTCTGGCGACTTGCGCATCGAGCGCCGGGACACCGGACGAATCCGTAACGGTCACCCAGAGAATCTCGCCGTTCCGGCGAATGAGGATGTCGAACGCGATCCAACTGCGAGCCTGGGTCCGCAGAGATTCGGGAACGGCCTGCAGGTGCTGGTTCGCGACCTGGGCGATATACTTGACGTATTCGTCCTCCGTCGCATCCGGGCCCGGCACCTTGGCGGATTTTGATTCCACGTGGGATGGCGCGTCCGGCCGCGGCGTCGGCGCCAGATCGCCGCCGATCCTCAATTGGGGATGCGTCGATGGCTTGGTCTCCGGCCCTTTCAGCTTGTCGGTCGGTGGCGCGGGCTTGGACGGTGGGGGCGGCACGGCGCCGGCGGCGGCCATCCGCTCGCGGGCGTCCTTCGGTGCCTCCTGCTCGGGGGCTTCGCTGTCTTTCTGCTCGGCTTCCTGCGGCTTGGTCTGGCCGGCTTCGCTCTGTTCCTTGTCGGGTTCGGTCTCGCCCGCCTGCGGACCCGACGCGCCCTGCTTGTCCTTCTTCTCGCCGGCGGCCTGATCGTCGGACTTGGTCTTGGCCTGCTCGTCGGCTTTGACCGTCCCCATATCAGACGAGGCCAGGATGCCTTGATGCGGCGGGGGCGGCGGCGGCGATTTGGGCTGTGGCGGCGGAGGAGGCGGCGGAGGCGGAGGCGGAGGTGGCGGCGGTGGCGATACCGCCGGCTGGTCCTGCGGCGGCAACAGTACCAGCTGCACCGGGATCGGCTGCCCCGACCCGCCATTGCCGCCGCCGCGACCGCCGGCAAACAGCAGCAGGATCAGCAGCACGGCATGGAACAGGATGGCGAAAATCAGCGCGCGGCGAACCCAATACCGGTCGCCGGGCGAAACCGGGGCATGGGTCTCGATCAGATCGTCGGGCGTGATCGTGAAATGCGGTTCCGGCTCGATATGCGGTTCGACCCGGCCGAGCGCATCGGGGCCGGTCAATTCCGTCGGCGCAATTTCGTCCGGCTCGATGGTCCCACTCCCAGGCACGTCAACGTCCATAAGTCAGATTACGAGGGAATACGCGCGCCTCGGCAGCGTTCTCCCTACAGGGCCCGCAACGCCGCGGCAACATCGACCGCAATCCTGCCAAATTCTGTTACCAAAATACGCGGATTCGCGCGGGAGAGCATGCGGTGTTTCGGGACTTCGTGCTATGCCGGTCGAGGAACTTTTCGGTGAATATTGGAGCCCATAGCCCGTGCGCGTAACGCCGAACGACCGGCCGCCGCTGTCCGGCAGAGAGCCGAAGCGCGAGGCGCCGAAGCCGCGGCGTGCGGCCAAGCCCGCAGCCAAGCAGCCGCCGCGGCCCCCCGGCTGGCGCGGCGCGGTCGGCCGCCTGGCCGTGCGGCTGCTGCTGCTGGGCGTCGTCTGGGGCGGCATAGGCCTGGGCCTGCTGGTCGCCTGGGCGGCCGCGACCTTGCCCGATACCTCGCAACTGGCGCAACCCGACCGGCATCCCAGCATCACGCTGCGCGCGTCGGACGAGTCGCTGCTCGCCACCTACGGCGACCTCTATGGCGAGGAGCTGAAGCTGACCGATCTGCCGAAGGCGCTGCCCGAGGCGGTGATCGCGACCGAGGACCGGCGGTTCTACCATCATTTCGGCATCGACCCGCTGGGCGTGGCGCGCGCGATCTTCGTCGATATCAAGTCCGGCCAGATGGTCCAGGGCGGCAGCACCATCACCCAGCAGGTCGCCAAGAACCTGTTCCTGACGCCCGATAAGACCCTGCTGCGCAAGGTGCAGGAGGCGGTGCTGGCGGTCTGGCTCGAACGCCATTTCACCAAGGACCAGCTGCTCGAAATCTATCTGAACCGCGTCTATTTCGGCGCCGGCACCTGGGGCGTCGATGCCGCGTCGCGGCGCTATTTCGGTAAATCCGCGCGGCGACTGTCGCCCTACGAATGCGCGCTCCTCGCAGGATTGCTGAAGGCGCCGACCCGCTTCAGCCCGGCGCGCGACCAGGTCCGCGCCGCCACGCGCACGGCCCAGGTGCTGACCAACATGGTCGCGGCCGGCTATCTCAGCGCCGACGAGGCGGCCACGATCCAGAAGCAGAGCTTCGTGCTGAGCTCGGTGCCGATCACGCGACCGGGCATGCGCTATTTCGCCGACTGGGTGCAAGACCAGGCCGCGACCTTCGGCCTGTCGGGCGACATCACGGTCGTGACCACGCTCGATCCCAAGATGCAGCTGGCGGCCGAGGGCGCGCTGGAGGCGATCCTGGCCAAGGACGGCGCCAAGGTGGCGGCGACCCAGGCCTCGCTCATCGCCATGTCGCCCGACGGTGCCATCCGCGCCATGGTCGGCGGCCGGGACTATCAGGCCAGCCAGTTCAACCGCGCGGTCCAGGCGGTGCGCCAGCCCGGCTCGTCGTTCAAGCCGTTCGTCTATCTGACCGCGCTGGAAAAGGGCATGCGGCCGGACGATCATTTCACCGACGGACCGACCCGGATCGGCAATTGGCAGCCGCATGATTTCGAGAATCGCTATCTGGGTGACGTGACCATGGCCGAGGCGGTCGCCGAATCGATCAACACGGTCGCGGCCCAGGTCGCCCAGAAGGTCGGCATCCGCAGCGTGATCGCGACGGCCCATCGCCTGGGCATCACCAGCGACCTCAACGAGGACGCCAGCCTGGCGCTCGGCACCGGCGAGGTCTCGCTGATCGAGCTGACCTCGGCCTATTCGACCTTCGCCAACGGCGGCTATGCCGTCTGGCCCTACGGCATCGCGTCCATTCGCGACGCTACCGGCAAAGTGTTCTATCAGCGCCAGCCGAACAGCGCCGGCCGCATCATCCAGGCGCAATATGTCGCCGACATGGACCGCATGCTGCAGGGCGTGATCCAGCACGGCACCGGCAAGGCCGCCGCGATCGGTCGGCCGGCCGCCGGCAAGACCGGCACGACCTCGGATTTCCGCGATGCCTGGTTCGTCGGCTATACCGCCGAGTTGGTGACTGGCATCTGGTTCGGCAACGACGACAATTCGCCGATGGTCAAAGTGACCGGCGGCGCGCTGCCGGCCCATGCCTGGCACGATTTCATGAGCGTGGCGCTGAGGGGCATGCCGATCCGGCCGCTGACCGTCGGGCCGGGCGAGGATGTCGATACGCCCGTGGCGGCCAATACCGAGCCGGACCACGAAGGCTTCATGCGGGTATTGGAGCAGGCGACCCGGATCACGCCGGTCAATACACCCGTGGTCCTGCCGTCCTACGTGCCGCAAGGGCACGATCCGCGCTGAGCGGATTCTGCTTGTCTCATCCTATCGCGGCTTCCCAACCCGACGGACACTTGGCCGCCGCGGCAGGCTGCCGGACAGATTTGCGCTGGTCCAAATTTTGTTTTTGTTTTGTTCCACGTGAAGCGCGCATTGCGGTAGGTTGGCTCTGAGGTCGTAAGCTCTTTTGATCGTGCGATTTTTCGGCCGGGTGGGGGGCCGCGGCGCGATCGGGCCGGACTGGCGGGCGCCGGGGCCGTCTGGGCGCGGCGCTGGAGCGTCTTCCTGAAGGATTTAGTGGGAGACGATCCCGCCTTGAAATCCGCACTTGTCGGTCTCGACGCCGATACCGCCGTCCATGATTATGTCCGCGATAATGCCCCAGTCGTGGCCAAAATTGGCGCGTTCATGAGGGAAGCGCGGAAACGTGTAGAAGTCCAGGACAGGTGAGAGTGCCATGCGGGGACTTCCAATGATTATCCGGTGACGTCTAAATTACGGTTCCAAATTACGGCTCCAGTGCATTGAATTCCGCCGGACTTACGGCGATGGGACCGCAGCCGGGCCTGTTGCAGGCGCATCGCCATAGCGTTATAAAGCCCGTGTCGGAAAAGGCAGACTTGGTGTGGTCCAGCCCAGGTCCTTCCGGAAACGGAAGCTCTGTCCATGCCGCGTGCATGAGTCCCACGACGAATGAAGGACGCTTGTTCCAAGCGCCCCCTTGTTCGTCCGTGTGGTTCTCAATCCGACGAGCCGCTCCGGTCGAACGCCGACCAAGGAGCCGTTCATGCCCAACCACCACCCTGTACCCTATGATGTCGTGATCGCCGGCGCCGGTCCGGTCGGCCTGTTTCTCGCCTGCGAGCTGCGCCTCCGAGACCTCTCGGTGCTGGTGCTGGAGCTAGCCCACGACCCAAGCTCCCCTTTCAAACGGCTTCCGTTCGGCCTGCGCGGCCTTTCGGCGCCCACCCTCGAAGCCTTCTACCGTCGCGGGTTGCTGCCCGACATCGCCGCCCCGCCACCCGCCGCGCATTGGATGCAGCAGCCGCGCCGCCCGGGCGGCCATTTCGCCGGCATCCAGTTCTTCCACGACACGATCGACAGCTCGAAATGGCCGTACCGCCTGCCAAGCCCGGCCGGCACCAGCATGGCGGTCGAGATGGAGCAGCTCGAATCCGCCTTGGCCGCGCGCGCTGGCGCGATGGGGGTCGAGATCCGGCGCGGCCTCGGCGTCGAAGCTCTCGACCCGTCGGACGAAGACGTGACCCTTCGCGCCGGTGGCGAGATTTTTCGCGGACGCTGGCTGGTTGGCTGTGACGGCGGCCGCAGCACGGTGCGCAAGCTTGGCGGCTTCGCGTTCGTCGGCACCGATCCCGAATTCACCGGCTATTCCGTCGACGTCGAGCTGGCCGATCCGGAGCAGCTCCGCCTCGGCCGCCACTACACGCCGACCGGCATGTATACCTACGCGCGGCCCGGGACGATCGCGATGGTCGCGTTCGACGGCGGCGCTTTCCATCGAGCCCAACCGATCACGCGCGACCAGGTGCAGACGGTGTTGCGCCATATCTCCGGTACCGACGTCACCGTGACGGCCCTCCGGCTCGCCACGACCTGGACGGACCGCGCCTACCAGGCGACGGCATATCGCAAGGGGCGCGTGCTGCTCGCCGGCGACGCCGCGCACATCCATTCGCCGTTGGGCGGCCAGGGGCTCAATCTCGGGCTGGGCGACGCGATGAACCTTGGGTGGAAGCTTGCCGCCACCATCCGCGGCGATGCGCCGGCCGGGCTGCTCGACAGCTATGCGCGCGAGCGGCATCCGGTGGGATCGCAGGTCCTGGACTGGTCGCGCGCGCAGGTCGCGCTCATGCGGCCGAGCCGGAGTTCGCGCGCGCTCGAAGCCATCATCCGCGATCTCATCGACACGCGCGACGGCGCCACCTATTTCGCCGGGCGCTTGTGGGGTGTCACGCTCCGCTACGATCTGGGCGACCGCCACCCGCTGGTCGGCCGCAGCGCGCCCGACTTCGAGCTGATCGACGGGACGCGGCTCGGCGAACGCCTCGGGACCGGGCGAGCCCTGCTGCTGGACTTCGACGCGCAGGCGCCGCTGCAAGCGCTGGCCCGCCGCTGGGAGGGGCGGATCGCCTATGTCGCCGGTGACGTCAAAGACCGGCTGGGCGTGAGCGCCGTGCTCGTGCGCCCCGATGGCATCGTCGCCTGGGCCGGTGAAGCGGTCCCCAACCATGACGAGGCGGCGGAGGCTGCGTCGCGCTGGTTCGGCGAACCCGACGCAGCTTGGGGATCGGCCTGAATGCTTGCCACCCTCAATCGAGGAAGCGCTCGGTCGGCTATGGTGGCGATCGAGCCGTTTCAGAGTCTTGCTCGATCGACCGTGAACCCCATAAGCTGCAATTGAAGGGTGCGGAGACAGATGATCAGCCGATCGGAACTGGCCGAACTTATCAGGCCCGCAGTAAAGATGGCCCGAGAATACTCTGATCGTCGCTTCATGATCGCCACTAACGAGAAGTCACCCGGACAATTTGTGTCTGAGGCCGACGAGGCGATAGAAAGGAGCATAAGGCGAAATCTTGCAGAGCGTTTCCCGTCGATTGCGGTCATAGGCGAGGAACAAGGGGGATCATTGGGGGAGACGACATCGGGGTGGGCTATCGACCCCATCGATGGAACGACAAACTTCGTTCGGGGCCTTCCCGCATGGGGCATATCAATCGGACTTTTGGAAAACGGGGTCTCCGTTGCTGGCGCGCTGGCGCTGCCGGACCTCGACCTGATCCTCATTGCCGTTCGCGGAACCAGGCTGGAGGTGAACGGCCATCCCTTTATTCGTCCCAAAGGCTCGCCGGGAGGAAAGTTAATCGCTTTGGGAGAAAACGACTTCGAAAGCGGTGATCGGACAGACGCAAGAGCATCTGAATTAAGAAGGCTTGGTTTTACCGTTGTACGATATAGATCAGCTGTATTTTCTTTAGCTTGTGCGGCAGTGGGCCGCCTGGACGGCTATGTCGAACACGGCTGCTGTATCTGGGACATCGCGGCCGCTTCTGTGATTTGCCATGAGGCAGGTTTGAGTGTCACAGCAACCTCATTGGGAGGAGAGCGGTACGCAATCAACGCATCATCTCAAGAACGATGACTGCGGCTTGCGTGGCATTCACTAAAACTCCTTCAGAATTACGCTACCACTACTTTATTGATTGCGGGGAGGGGACCTTCCCCTGGCCATCCGTCTTCGGCCACCGGACCGAAACGGTCATCGTCGCTCTTTGGACCCCTCGACCTCTCGGCCGAGGAGCCCAGGTCGATTTCGAGAGCTCAGCCGACGCCGAGCAGCTCGACATCGAAAATCAGCGTGGCATTCGGCGGGATGGCGCCACCCGCGCCGCGTGCGCCATAGCCGTGTTGGGGCGCGAGCAGCAACGTGCGCCGTCCGCCGACGCGCATCGAGGCGACACCCAGATCCCAGCCGGAAATCACCTGCTGCACACCCAGCGTGAACTGGAAGGGCGCGCCGCGGTCACGCGAGCTGTCGAACTTTTTGCCTTGCGCCCCGTCGTCGTCCAGCCAGCCGGTATAATGGACAGTCACTAGCTGGCCCTGTGCCGGCTGTGCGCCCTCGCCGACCACGTCGTCGCGGTAGCGGAGGCCAGGGTGCATGGTCTCGAAATCTTCTGCCATAGTCGAAACTCCGTGGATGCGGTGGCAGCAGGTGCCGCACCGCCTGTTCAGGTCCGTCGCGTAGCCGTGCCAGACAATTGGCTTTGGCGAAAGGGGCGTCGTGCGCTCGCCATGCGAGCGGAACCAGCGTGGAATTGCGGTTCCGGTGGATTTGTTTGGGTGACCCGCTCGGCCGCCGCGATGTCATCGCCCAGCCCCTCGCGGGCGGTACGGATTATCCGCACTATGACAGCACCCATTGGCCGGATTCCCGAATGGCCCGGTGCATGGCGTCTGGCGCCAGATCGATCTCGCCCGGCCAGGTAACGACGCCATCGACAAGATTTGCTTCCCGGAAGTATCGCTCTTCGCGGAGGCGTGAAAAAACCCCCCGGAATGCGCTCGGAAGAAATTTGACACTGCCTTCGGTTCCATCGGCGAAACGAACCCATAGGGTGCCGGGCTCCGTGATCTTGACCTCCGTAACATCCCAGATCATGGCATTTACTCCAATGGGGCGATCGGCTTGGGGCTTTCCATCGCCAGGCAAAGCCGCCAGTCTTCCAGTAGCTCCACGCGATGTAGCGCCCAATATTGCCGCCTCCAGCGGACAGCTGCCTCACCCATAGCGCAGCAGCTGCGGCCCATTCCGCTTCAGCCAAGCCCGCGCGGTCTCGAACTCGGGCGACAGTTGCTCGACGACGCGCCAGAACCGGGCGCTGTGGTTCATCTCGGCCAGGTGGGCGACCTCATGGGCGACGACGTAGTCCATGATCGGCTCCGGCGCCAGGATCAGGCGCCAGGAATAGCGGATATTGCCGCTCGACGCGCAACTGCCCCAGCGGCTGTGCGGATCGCCGACGCTGATCTTGGCGACCGGTTTGCCCAGGCGGTCTGCCACCGCGCGGCTTTTCTCCGCCAGCATGTCGCGCGCCAGGCCGGCCAGGCCGGAGCGGGTACGGCGCGCCAGGCTGGCCTCGTCGCCGGTGACCTCGATGCTGGTGGCTTTCAGCTGGAACACCGGCTGACGGCCGCGGCCCAGCTCCTGCAGCACCAGCTCCCGATCGATGCCCAGCACCGGGATGACGGCGCCATCGATGAACGTGACCCGGGGCGGCATGCGCGCCAACTGGGCCGCGATCCAGCCGCGCTTACCGTCGAGGAAGCCCAGCGCGACCGCGAGCGAGGCGCCCTTGGGCAGCACCAGCTCGACCGAATCGACGGCGGGATGCAGGCGCAGCGCCATGCGGCTGGCGCGCGGGCTCACCCGCACCGTCACCGGAATCGTATTGCCGTTGGGCAGGCGCAGCGGCGGAATTTCGCGGGGGGCGGGGCGGAACCACATCAATTCCGTGATAGCGCAAATTCTTGTCCGGCGCGATGGGCTCGGTCCAAGATTCCAGGCTTCACAAGATTGTCACAAAACGGCAATGTCCTGCGCGATAAGAGCGTAGCCAAGCGCTTCAAGCTCGTTTCCCGGGGAGACCAATCCATGCCGTCCATTCGTTCGCTCGCCGTCGCTGCCACCCTCTGCACCACGGTGTTCGCCGCGACCGCCTATGCCGATCCGATCGAGATCCAATGGTGGCATGCGATGGCCGGCAAGAATGGCGAGCTGGTCAATCAGTTCGCCGATGATTTCAACAAGAGCCAGGCCGACTACAAGGTCGTGCCGGTGTTCAAGGGCGGCTACGCCGATACGCTGAATGCCGGCATCGCCGCGTTCCGCGCGGGCCAGGCGCCGGCGATCCTGCAGGTGTTCGAGGTCGGCACGGCGACGATGATGTCGGCCAAGGGCGCCATCAAGCCGGTCTACGAAGTCATGGCCGACGCGGGCGAGAAATTCGACCGCTTCGCCTATCTGCCGGCGATCACCGGCTATTACTCGACCGCGGCGGGGCGGCTGCTGTCCTTCCCGTTCAACAGCTCGACCCCGGTCATGTACATCAACAACGACGCCTTCAAGAAGGCCGGGCTGGATCCGGCGAAGCCGCCCAAGACCTGGCCGGAATTCTTCGACGACGCGAAGAAGCTGAAGGCGTCGGGCAGCGCCTGCGGCTTCACCACCGGCTGGATGGCCTGGGCCCAGATCGAGGTGTTCAGCGCCTGGCACAACCTGCCGATCGCGACCGAGCAGAACGGCATCGGCGGCAAGGATGCCGTGCTCGAAATCAACGGGCCGCAGCAGATCCGCCATCTGCAGGACCTGGTCGATGCCGCCAAGGACAAGAGCTTCGACTATGCCGGCCGCACGACCGAGCCGGAGGCGAAGTTCGTCTCGGGCGAATGCGGCATGATCCAGACCTCGTCCGGCACCTACGGCATCTTCAAGGCGAACGCCAAGTTCGAGTTCTCGGTCGCCCCGCTGCCCTATTATCCGGACGTGGCCGGCGCGCCGCAGAACACCATCATCGGCGGCGCCAGCCTGTGGGTCATGGGTGGCAAGAAGCCCGAGGAATACAAGGGTGTCGCCAAGTTCCTGACCTTCCTCAGCCAGACGCCGATCCAGGTGCAGTGGCACGAGACGACCGGCTATCTGCCGATCACCAAGGCCGCCTACGAGCAGGTCCAGAAGGATGGCTTCTACCAGTCGCATCCGGGCTTCGACGTCGCGGTCAAGGAACTGACCAACAAGGAGCCGACCGACAATTCCAAGGGCCTGCGCCTGGGCAACCTGCCGCAGATCCGCGACGTGGTCGCCGAGGAGATCGAGGCGGCGCTGAACGGCACCAAGACGCCCAAGGAAGCGCTCGATACCGCCGTGACCCGCGGCAACGTGCTGCTGCGGCAGTTCGAGAAGACCGCGTCGTAACGATTTGACCTGAAAAGCGTTTCATGGAACGTCGCGTCGTCTTCGGCGGCAAGCTGCTGCCCTACCTGCTGGTCGCGCCGCAGCTTGCCGTCACGCTCGTCTTCTTCTTCTGGCCGGCGGCCGAGGCGGTCTATTTCTCGACCCAGCAGCAGGATGCGTTCGGCCTGTCGACTTTGTTCGTCGGGTTCGAGAATTTCACCAGCCTATTCGCCGATCCGGACTATCTGCACGCGTTCAAGGTCACCGCGCTCTTCTCGGTCGCGGTGACCGCGCTTGCCATGCTGCCGGCGCTGCTGCTGGCGGTCATGGCCGACCGGGTCGTGCGCTTCGCGGCGGTCTACAAAACCGCGCTGATGCTGCCCTATGCGGTGGCGCCGGCGATCGCCGGCGTGCTGTGGCTGTTCCTGTTCGCACCGGGCGTCGGCGTGCTGGCCAATGCGCTGCGCTGGGCCGGGATCGATTGGAACTTCCTACTCGACGGCAACCAGGCGCTGGCGCTGGTCATCGTCGCCGCGGCCTGGAAGCAGCTCAGCTATAATTTCCTGTTCTTCCTGGCCGGGCTGCAGGCGATTCCGAAATCCCTGCTCGAGGCGGCCGCGATCGACGGGGCCGGCGGCTGGCATCGCTTCCGCACCATCGTGCTGCCGCTCTTGTCGCCGACCACCTTCTTCCTGTTCGTGGTCGATGTGGTCTATGCCTTCTTCGAGACGTTCGGCGTCATCCATGCCGTGACCGGCGGCGGACCATCCAAGGCGACCGAGATCCTGATCTACAAGGTCTATTACGACGGCGTGGTCGGGCTCGACCTGGGCGGTTCGTCCGCCCAGTCGGTCGTGCTGATGATCATCGTCATCGCGCTGACCGCGGTGCAGTTCCGCTATGTCGAGCGCCGGGTGCATTACTGATGGAAAGCCGCTCCGGACATCTCGCCTGGCTGCCGCATCTCGTGCTGCTGCTGGGCCTCCTGCTGGTCGGGTTTCCAATCTACGTCACCTTCGTCGGCTCGACCCTGACCACGCCCGAGATCCTGTCGGGCCACATGCCGCTGCTGCCCGGCGGGCATTTCGTCGAGAATTATCTGACGGCGCTGGCCCAGGGCATGCCGCAGCTGTCGGGCGTGCCGGTCGCGCGCCTGATGCTGAACAGCCTGGTGATGGCGCTGTCGATCGCGCTCGGCAAAATGCTGATCTCGTTCCTGTCGGCCTACGCCATCGTGTTCTTCCGCTTCCCCGGCCGGATGCTCTGCTTCTGGATGATCTTCCTGACGCTGATGCTGCCGGTCGAGGTCCGCATCGTGCCGACGTTCCAGGTCACCGCCAAGCTGGGCCTGATCGACACCTATGCCGGCCTCGCCATTCCGCTGATCGCGTCGGCGACGGCGACGCTGCTGTTCCGGCAATTCTTCCTGACCATCCCGGACGAACTGATCGAGGCGGCGCGCCTCGACGGCGCCGGGCCGCTGCGTTTTATGTGGGACGTGCTGCTGCCGCTGTCGCGCACCAATCTGGCCGCCCTGTTCGTCATCCTGTTCGTCTATGGCTGGAACCAGTATCTCTGGCCGCTGCTGATCACCAACACCGCGTCGATGACGACCTTGGTCGTCGGCATCAAAAGCATGCTGACCGTCGATGCCAACACGCCCTGGCATCTGGTCATGGCCATGGCGATCCTGGCCATGCTGCCGCCGGCGGCCGTGGTGCTGCTGATGCAGCGCTGGTTCGTCAAAGGCCTGGTCGACGCCGAGAAATAAGCGAGAACATCCCCCATGGCGACCGTCACCCTCTCCGCCGTCACCAAATCCTATGGCGGCAATGCCGTCATCCATGGCGTCGATTGCGCGATCGCGGATGGCGAATTCGTCGTCATCGTCGGCCCGTCCGGCTGCGGCAAGTCCACCCTGCTGCGCATGGTGGCGGGGCTGGAGGCGATCACCGGCGGCACCATCGCGATCGGCGACCGGGTGGTGAACCAGGTCGAGCCCAAGGACCGGGACATCGCCATGGTGTTCCAGAATTACGCGCTCTATCCGCACATGACCGTGTTCCAGAACATGGCCTATGGCTTGAAGATCCGCGGCCTGTCCAAAGACGCGATCCGCGCCCGTGTCGACAAGGCGGCCGAGATCCTGCAACTGGGGGCGCTGCTGGAGCGCACGCCCCGCCAATTGTCCGGCGGCCAGCGCCAGCGCGTCGCCATGGGCCGCGCCATCGTGCGCGAGCCGCAGGTATTCCTGTTCGACGAGCCCTTGTCGAACCTCGACGCCAAGCTGCGCGTGCAGATGCGGGTCGAGATCAAGCGGCTGCAGCAGCGGCTGGGCACGACCTCGATCTATGTCACCCACGACCAGACCGAGGCGATGACGCTGGCCGACCGGCTGATCGTGCTGAACGGCGGCGTTGCCGAGCAGATCGGCCGGCCGATCGAGCTCTACGAGCGGCCGGCCAGTCTGTTCGTTGCCGGCTTCATCGGCTCGCCGGCGATGAATTTCCTCGACGGTCTGGCGGGTGAGGGCGGCGGGGTCACGCTCATCGGCGGTACGGTGCTGCCGGCGACGGCGCCCGCCGGCTTGGGCGTCACGGTCGGCATCCGGCCGGAACATCTGGTGCCGGCGCCCGAGAGCGACGCCACCGCGCATCTGCATGTCGACATGGTCGAGTTGCTGGGCGCCGACACGATCGTCTATGGCACGCTCGGCGAGGGCGGGCCGGCCCTGCAGCTCCGGCTGAACGGCATCGCCCCGATTGCGACCGGCACGCGCCTGCCGCTGGGCTTTCCGCCCGGACAGCTGCATCTGTTCGATCGGGCGACGGGCAAGCGGCTTTAGTGCCGGCACGCGCGCCAGCCTTCATGGACTTTTAACCCCGAGTCGCTGTATATGTCGGCAGTCGAAAGGGATAAATCCCTGCCTGATCGCCGGCGCACCCGCGACAAAGTCGCCTCTCTCCGCCGGGTCTTCTAGGCGAGTACAGCATGAGCATCTCGAGCGTCGGCCAGGGTCCGGTCTCTCCGATCAATACCAATACCCAGGTCCAGAACAAGCAGCCGCAGGCGCAAGCGTCGAGCAGCTCCAACAATTCGTCCGGCTCGTCGAAGTCGACCGGCGCCCAGCCGCTCAACAGCAGCGGTCGCGGCCAGGTCGTCAATCTGGTCGTTTGATCGCTTTACCGTTAGTGGGGCGCCGGCGGTGTCGCTCCGGCCGCACCGCGTCCCGGTACCAGAATGCGAACCTGGGGCGGTAGTCCTGCCAGATCGCCACTACCGCCGCTGCCGGCTGCGTTGATGTCGGCGGGTGCCACATAGGGCGTGACGTCGGCGGGAACGACGGTACTGGTCGTGCTCGCCGCCGATGATGCGGCACTCGACTGGACGATGCGCCAGGCGCCGTCCGGGCTGCGGCAGCCGACGGCATAGCCGGTCGCGGGCCGCGCGCCGGCGGTCACCTCTTCCCGAATTTCACGACACGGCTGATGGCTGGCGGCATCGAGCCGTTCCTTGGTCGCCCGGACCCGGCCGCTATGGCCGCTTGCCGGGTTCGACCAGTCCTGGTCCGCGTTCAGCGGTCCGGCCCAGGCCCGGGCATAGCTGGAGGCCCGGAACGACTCGTCGGCCGGATCGAGCCCGTCTGCCGCCTGTGCCGCCGTGGCGACGAGCGAAAGGACCAGGATGAGCGAACGCGGCTGACGGAGCGGCATGGCATGCTTTCACCGGAGGAGGCGCCTGATCCTACGACCAAGCCGGTCCTCCGGCAAAGCGTCTGCTAGCGGTAATAGCCGCCATAGTAATAGGGATGCGGACGGTAAGGGCCAGCCGGATAGACATAGCAGGCCGATAGCACACCGGCGATGGTGCCGAAGATCACGATATTGGCGATCTTCTTCATCCAAGTGTGGCGGCGGCGGGGTGTTTCGGCGGACATGACTAAAACCTCCAGGTTCGGGGAAGAGCGACCTTTCGATCTGCTTCTCTCCCTTATCAAACGTATCGAGGAGGGTGTTTTATCCCCAAAATCGCTGGGATTTATTTTGGGGATGCGGGGGCTTCCAGGGCCGTAGGGCGCGGCGGATGCTGTGCCAGCCATGCCGGTACGTCGATCGCGGGCATTGGCCGGCTGAAGAAATAGCCCTGGCCCGTTTCGCAGCCCATCCGGATCAGCCGGTCCATCAGCTCTTCGGTCTCGATGCCTTCGGCAATCAGTTCCAGATGCAGGCTATGCGCGAGATTGACGATCGCGCCGACGATCAGGTTCGCTTCTTCGGAGGACGCCATCTCGCGCACGAAGCTCTGGTCGATCTTGAGTTCGGAAAACGGCAGCCGGTGCAGTTGAACCAGCGAGGAATAGCCGGTGCCGAAGTCGTCGATCGCAAGTTGGAAGCCCTTCAGGCGGATCCGGGTCAGGATCTCCAGCATGAGCGCGTGATTGCCCATGGCGGCGGTTTCGGTCAGTTCCAGGCGCAGCAGGCGCGGCGGAATGGCGTGGCGGGCACAGAGCCGCGCCAGGTGATCGGGCAGTCCGGCGACGATGTTGGCCGCGGAGATATTGACCGACACGAAGACATCGATGCCAAGCCGCTGCCAGGTCGCGAGTTGCGCGACGGCGAGTTCCAGCACCCGGTCGGTCAGGGGATTGATGAGGTTCTCGCGCTCCGCCAACGGGATGAATCGATCCGGCGGAATGATGCCGAATTCCGGGTGTCGCCAGCGCGCCAGCCCTTCGAAACCGATGATTTCGCCGGTACTCAGGGTCACGAGGGGCTGGTAGAACAGTTCGAGCCTATCGCTCTCGATCGCTTCCCTCAGTCCGGCGGCATCGACGCTGAAATTCTTGCCGCGCACCTTGGTCAGGATTTGCCGCAGGTCGGCAGGCCGCAGCGGTTTTGGCAGCGGGGCGCCCATATCGAGCCCGAGATCATGCCCAATCTGCCTGGCCAGCACGAGGACGCGGGCATCGAAGCCGCTCATCAGGATGATCTTCGCGCGGCAATGGGCGTCGGCCAGCACGTGGAGCAACTCGATCCCGTCGCAATCCGGCATCTGGAGATCGAGCAACACCACGCTCGGGGGCTGGGCGATCAGCGCCGACCGGAACAGCGCGGGATCCGTCGTGACCGTGACGGCAAAACTGCTGGATTTGGCCACCTTCTGAATGATGTCCAACAGGGCCTGTTCGTCGTCGATCGCGAGCATCACATCGTCCATGGCGACCTCATCGTCCCCCCGCATCGAGGGCCGCCCGGATCCGGCGGGCAAGCTCCGTCTTGCGATAGGGCTTGCTGAGCAGATTGGCGCCGAACTGATCATCCGTCGCGGCCGAAGTGGCGGAAGCGGCGGCGGCGGTGAAACCGGACGTGAACAATACCCTGAGGCCCGGCCGCAGCCGACGCGCGGCATCGCCCAGGGCCCGACCGTCGATTCCGCCTGGCATCACCACGTCGGTGAACAGGAGATCGATCGGTGCGCCGCTCTGGATGATCTCGAGCGCGCTCGTCCCGTCGGCTGCGGGAATGGTGCGATATCCCAGCCCTTGCAGATGCCGCACGGCGAGATCGCGGAGGCCTCGGTTGTCTTCGACCACCAGGATCACTTCCTGCCCGCGCGCGAGCGGCTCGGCCGTAACGGCCTCGATTTCCGGCTCGTCCTGTTGCGATGCCCTGGGCAGATAAAGTCGGATGGTCGTGCCGTGACCGGGCTCGCTGTAGATTTTGGTATAGCCCCCGGATTGTTTGATGAATCCATGGACCATGCTGAGGCCCAGCCCGGTTCCGCCGGCACCTTTGGTCGTGAAGAAGGGTTCGAACGCCTGGGCCTGGACCTCGGCCGGCATTCCCTTTCCCGTGTCGGACACGGCAATCAACACATAGTCGCCCGGGACCGCCTCGAAATTGAGTTCGAACGCCCGGTCGTCGATCACGACGTTATTGCATTCGATCGTCAATCGTCCGCCGCCCGGCATCGCATCCCGGGCGTTGACCGACAGATTGATCAAGGTCGATTCCAGTTGGGCCACATCGATGAGGACGGGCCACACCGTATCGGAAATATTCATTTCGATCGTGACGGCCTCGCCCAAGGTCCGGTGCAACAGCTTGGTCGTCGCGTCCAGCACCGGCGGAAGGGAGGTGAGTTTCGGCGCCAAGGGTTGCTGGCGGGAGAAGGCGAGCAATTGCCGGGTCAATTCGGCGCCCCGCATGGCGGCCTGAACCGCCGCGTCGGCCAGTTCCCGTGCTTCACCGTTGATTTCGAACTCCTCGACCAGAAGATCGAGATTGCCGAGCACGATGCCCAGAAGATTGTTGAAATCATGGGCAAGCCCGCCGGTCAACTGGCCGATCGCCTCCATCTTCTGGGCCTGTCGCAATTGGCTTTGAATCCGCGACCGCTCCCTTGTGTCCTCGATGACGAAGATGACCCCCAGCAAGGCGCCTGCCGAATCATAGAAGGCGGCGGCGGACGAGCTCGTATCGATGGCGGTTCCGTTCCGGTGGCGCCGATGGGAGGCCAGGTTGCGCAGCACCTCGCCTGCGGCCAGACGGCGGAATCGATCCTCGAATTCCTGGCGCTCGTATGGCAGGACGAGAGGGTAGGGACGATTGATGACCTCCGCCTCGGCATAGCCGAACAGACGGGCGGCCCCGGTGTTCCACAGAATGACCGTCTGGTTGGCATCGAGACAGACGATCGCGGAGGGCGACGCGTCGATCAGGGCTTCGAGCTTGGTATTCGTCTGCCGCAGTTCGAGTGTCCGCTGATCGACGAGGGTTTGAACGAGGGAGACCTGGCGGCTGCCGCGAACCACGTAGGCGGCGAAGACGGCGGTCAGCAGCAAGCCCGCGATCAGAATGGCATGCGGACCGATGGATCGTTCGGCCGAGACGGCATCGTGGGAAAACAGCCACTCGCCACGCCACTGCTGACCCATGACGTCGAACGACCGGTTGAACGAATACTCCGCCGCCGAAATCGGCGCGGGAGTATCCGCCGCAAGAACCTTGCGATCGGCCGCGGAATAGATTGCCACGAACCGGAGAAAGCCTGTGCCCGCGGCGACGTCCGGATCGTTGCGCAGGTAGAAATTGATCGTCTCGGGCAGCGCGGGCGTATCGGCGATGGCGCCATTCAGGACGTCGACGACCCTGAAGACGCCGACCACGTAGCCTCTCAACTGCGACCGGCGCTCGCCGACGGTGGCGGGCATCCGATCCGTCTCGAAGATCGGCCAGAAAGTGACATAGGTCGGCCCGTCCGACGGCAGGGCGTCCGCCACCATCACGGCCTGGGCCTGGCCTGAATCCCGTGCCGCGTCCATGGCAAGGCGGCGGGCCGGATTCTGCGATAGATCGAAGCCGGTAGAGGGCGGCCGATCGTCGAAGCGATTTTGCATGACGATCGGCGTGTAGTCGTCCCGGTCCGTGGCGACGATTCTCGTGCCATCGGCGCCGCTCTCGAGAATCTGGAATCCCGCTGTCGTTTCGAAGGTTGCGCGCTCCGCGCGCGTCACGGTTTTGGCCCAGGCGATCGACGCGACGGTTCTGCTGCCGGCTGCCGCCTCGCTCGTGAACCGGCGGAAATCCGCGGGATCGATATGCGCCTCGGCCGTGGCATGGATGGCGGTCGCCATCAATGCCTCCCGGGCGAGCCCGATCTTTGTCCCCAGATCTTTGGCCCGCCATTCGACCCGGAACTCCAATCCCTTTTGAACGCGCCGTTCTTCGGCTCGACTGGCCGTCAGGAACGCGATCGCGGTCACGGCGAGGCCGATCGCGACGACGATTGCCACCGGCGACCAGATGCCTGCCGCCGTGCGGATTCTGCGCAGGATTCCCAAGGGCGGAAGCTCAGGCCGGTCCATCACGTGCCAGATCTGAGAAATAAGTTTGATCGCCCAGAGGCATGAAATTTCCTTTGATCAGCTGCCGCTGATGGATCGCAGGACGGCCACGCCGCAGTTGATGGCCGCAAGCATTTCCATTTACTTAAAGGTGAAGCATGTTTTGCTAATTCTTGCAGAGGTCGAGGCCGGAATACGGGGGCAATGCCGTGTCGCGCCATGGCATCGAAAGTTCGGGCCCTATGGTATGATCCGAGGGTTAGGGCGATCGGTGCGGAGGCCGGGATGACGGAACTGACGATGGATGCGGCGGCAAATCGGGACTTCTGGTGCGGTGTCCGCCTGGCCGTGCGCCGGGCGATCGTGGTCGTCGTCGGGCTGATGGGTCTGGTCGGGGCCGCCGGTGCCGCGGACCGGGCCGGGTATGATTGCGGCCTTGGCGCCTTCGTCGCCGCCTGCCTGATCCTGTTCCTGGAAATCAAGCGCCACTTCGACGGCCAACCGGCGCTGGCGCTGGGCGATCTGCTGATCGATGATTTCGGCACCTTGTGGCTGGGATTGCCGCTGCAGGGCCTGTTCGCACTCGCCTGCCTGTTCGTCGCGGCGGGGCAGCCGGGCGGGACCGGCTATTATGCCGGGCTGGGCGGGGCTATCGCGGCGTTCCTGGTGGCGCTGGGCAGCATCAAGGCCTGCTTCGACCGGGCCGAAGGACTTTAAGCCGAAGGTACACCGGTGCCCAGATCCAGGAACCGGAACCGCTCGGCGGTGCGGGACGCGACGGAGCCGGGCTGATTGACCCATTCGACTTGCCGGGTCGAGATGCCGATGCCGATCATGATCGGGCTGCCCGACGGATCGTTCGGCCGCAACGGCAACAACAGCGTCTCGACCGGATCATGCGCGCCGGACGCGAACACCACTTCGTAGCGGGCCGCGAAGCCGCAGGGCTGCGCGACCGCCTGCCACAGCCGGCGGGTCCGTTCGATCCGCTGCGTGTCGTCCAGGAATTCGCCCCAGATATGGCCGGTCAGCTCGATGCCCCAGCGGGACCGGTGGGCGGTGCCGACCAACCGATAGACCGCCGTCTCCGGATCGACCATGTTCAGCATGACGACATGGGGCAGGACGGCCTTGAGCGCACCCGGATCGATGGCGGCGCGCGCCGGGACCGGTTCCGCCCCCCGGGCATCGAGCCAATGGCTGAGCAGCAGTCGGCACGCCGGCGTCTCCAGCCCGTACCCGTCCAGTTCGGTCCGGTCGGTCATTCGTCCGGCGTCCGGAAGAGGAGTGTCAGGGCCAACCAGCGACGCATTGTACACAGCCTCGTCTTCTCGTGACGGCTCTAGAAGACGAGCATAGCGCCGATTTTGCTAATGGAATCTTCCCTCTGGCACCCCGGTGGGGCGAACCGCTGCACCCCCTGGGCGACCTTATTGCCCGAACTTTATCTCAGGGGTGCAATCGATGGTGAAATTGACCGAATTGGCGAGGAAACACAGGGCGTGCGCCGCGTGATGCAGCGCCGCCGCCTTCGCCACGTCGCCGCCCGGCGCGATCGTCACCGTCGGATGCAGTGTGACGCCGGTGAAGCGACCGCCGCCGTCCGCATCCTCCGCCATGGTTCCGACGGGCCGGTCCTCATAACCCACGACCACGATGCCGGCGGCCGAGGCCAGATGCAGGTACCAGAGTTGGTGGCAGGTCGAGACCGACGCGACCAGCATCTCCTCCGGATTCCAGCGTGCCGGATCGCCCCGGAACGCCGGGTCCGACGAGCCGGCGATCGGGGGCTTGCCGGCGGCGGCGATCTCATGGTCGCGACCGTAATCGCGGTAACCGGACGTGCCGGTCCCGCGATTGCCGGTCCAGGTCACGGCGACGGTGTATCGGTGGGTCTTGCCCGTCATTGCCGCCCCCCGTTCAGACCTGCTGGATCGCCGACAGCAGCCAGCGGCCGCCCTGGCTGCGGCGGAAGCTCCAGACTTCCTCGGCCTCGACCGGGCGTTGCGGATCGCCTTCGACGACGAAATCCGCATCGGTCGGGCGCCGGTCGGTCC